>Ga0334883_1002923_pt1 | contig 19525 bp, 18 predicted proteins | sample GraSluR1_MG_6_FD_207230 | JGI IMG/M metagenome (GOLD analysis project Ga0334883, IMG submission 207230) | Sludge microbial communities from methane-producing bioreactor in Wageningen University, Netherlands - Granular Sludge_09_05-R1 | ecosystem: Engineered > Bioreactor > Anaerobic >...
AGACCACAGCCTACCTTTACAACCTGAGGAAATTTTATCTCTGTCATAGCAATTAAGTTTGCTACGAAGGTAAATATTCATCGCGGTTGGTGTGCTTATTTTTATTCGCTCATGGATATTTCATAATTGTAAACTCTTTCTGAAATACTCAATTGTTTTTGCAAGGCCCACTTCTAAATGTACTCCGGGTTCCCAATTGTTGAGATATTGTTTTGCCAAACTGATGTCGGGCTTTCTTTTAATTGGATCGTCTTCGGGCAAGGGAAGAAAAACCAGTTTCGAAGTTGAACCCGTTAGCCTGAGCACAGTTTCAGCCAATTCAATCATAGTAACTTCGTGGGGATTGCCAATATTTACCGGCCCTGTAATAAGTGCCGGAGTTTTCATCATTCGGCACATCGCCTCGAGCAGGTCGTCGATATACTGAAAACTACGTGTTTGTTGACCGTTGCCATAAATAGTTATATCCTTGCCCTGCAAAGCCTGCACAATGAAATTGGAAACAACACGGCCATCGTTAGGGTGCATTCTGGGACCGTAGGTGTTGAATATCCTCACCACTTTAATGCAAACACCATTTTGTTTGTGATAATCAAAAAACAGTGTTTCGGCACAACGCTTGCCTTCGTCGTAGCACGAGCGGCTACCTATTGGGTTTACATTACCCCAGTAGGTTTCCGGCTGAGGATGTATGGTAGGGTCGCCATACACTTCGCTGGTGCTTGCTTGCAAAATCTTAGCTTTAATACGCTTAGCCAATCCCAGCATATTTATCGAGCCCATTACCGATGTTTTAATAGTTTTAATAGGATTGTACTGATAATGGATGGGAGAGGCAGGGCAGGCAAGATTATAAATTTCATCAACTTCAATAAAATAGGGCATGGTGATATCGTGCCTCACCAATTCAAAATACTTATTGTTGAGTAAATGAACTATATTTGATTTCGATCCGGTGAAAAAATTGTCGAGGCACACCACTTCATTGCCTTCGTTTAGAAGCTTTTCGCATAAATGCGATCCGATAAATCCGGCTCCTCCGGTTACAAGAATTTTTTTCATAGTCTCACAAAACTATAAAAAATAGTTGAACGCTTATGCTTGCGCTAAAAAAATACTATTGCGATGAGATAAAATCTTAAAAAATTTATCCGTTACTTAACGGTTAATAAACGACTAATCTCACCTGAGTTAAGCAGCGCAATTGTTTGAGATTTTCGAAAAAACATATATATTCCAGGAAACCTTAAAAAATAATTATCCGTTACTTAACGGTTAATAAACGACTAATCTCACCTGAGCTAAGCAGCGCAAGTGTTTATGGCTTGCTAAATACCGAAGAAATCGGAAAGCATTAATACAAGGCAAGAGTATTTACCCTTTTTGTGAGAATGAATAAACGCTTTTTTATGAGAATAATAATAGGAGTGGTGCCGTTTTATCCCGACACAACCAATCTATCGGTACTAATTAACTCACTGTTAATAAAAACTTTAATAATATATATCGATGGTTTCAAATTGCCAATATACAAACTTTCAGGATTTTCAATATTCACAAGGCATTTCCCGACTAAATTGTAAATCTGCACCGACACATTGCCAACAGGTAAATTCTCAAAAAACACACGTTCGTTTGCCGGGTTCGGAAATATCATTATTCTCGAAGGCTTATAATTGTTCATGCCTGTAAAATTACAGTTGGTTTCAGCCTGAATTCGTGGCGATTGCGACAATGAATCGCGAAATTGTTGTAGCGCTTGCATGTCTGATTTCAGTTTTCCGTCGAGATATAAACCCACCAAGTCGGTAACAATATCATGTTGCTCGTCTCTCGAAATGCTTGCATCGGAGCCAGAAACTGTTTCGCCGAAGTCGCAAGCCCATTGCGATTCGGCAAAATAGCAGTGAATCCCTCCCAAAACACCAATCAATGCTTTGCAATCGGAAGACGAACTGTTATAAATCGGAATCTGGTTTTCGTCAGGTGGTGTAACAGCATCACCCTCACCATAAAAAACCAATGTTTCAACATTGGCACCGGCCACCGCCTCAATTGCCGAAGGGTTGGTTTCAGCAGCAGCGAATGTGATAACTGCTTCCATATTCTGAGTATATGAAGAGGCCAGGTGTGTAGCTCCGCCACCCATGCTGTGTCCCATTACTACACATTTGTCAATAGCAGTATTATAAAAAAAGTCGGAGCCGTTTTCCGAAAAAGTAAAAAAATTGTCAGCAATAAAAGCCAAATCACGCCCGAAACGTTCATGATTAGGCCCCGTTCCTGTTTCAGTGGTTAGGTTAATCAATATGTATCCTTTGGGTACCAACGCTTCCCACAGATAGTCGTAGTCGCCCTGATTCATCATAAAACCATGCCCGAAAACCACATACGGAAATCCTCCCTGTAGGGGAATGGCATCCTGACCCTCAGAATTGGAAGGATAGTACACATAGGCTGTAACATTTCTATCGCGATTCTCATCGTAAAAGGATGTATTTTTGTATCCGATGGAATAGCTCTGTGCAAGTACTACAAAGCTTAGAAGGCTCAAAGTAAGTGTAAATATTGTTTTCATAAAACTCAAGTTTTAATAGTTGTGTTGCAAAAATAACCAATTCCTTTGACAATTGTTTAAATTTGAAAGATTTAGGTAAGCAATCATACCAATCGGAAATATTTTTATAATAATCGTTGAATGGCAAGCTGCGTTTTTCTATTTACAAATACGTTACCGTGATGAATTATAATCTGAACTGTTTTTATCGCTTAAAGCAAAACATTATATTTGTGCATTAATTCGATACTCAGCAATGACGTTTCAGCAAATATTGAACGATTTAAAAAACAGGATTTACCGTCCTGTTTATTTTCTGCATGGAGAAGAACCCTATTTTATTGATGTTATAACCGACTTTATTGCCGACAATGTACTCAGCGAATCAGAAAAAGCATTTAATCGTACCGTGGTATATGCAAAAGACACCACTTTAGCTAACGTAATCGATACGGCCCGACGGTTTCCAATGATGGCCAGTCACCAGGTTGTAGTGGTTAAAGAAGCACAAAACTTCAAAGACTTTAAGCTTCTCGAAAGCTATATGAAGCAACCTATGCTTTCCACACTGCTGGTATTTGCTCATAAACATAAAAAAATCGATAAACGTTTAAAAATATTTAAAGAAATCGATCAAAAATCGGTGTTGCTTGAATCGGGGCGCTTATATTCTAACCAAATAATCCCATGGGTCAGCAATTATTTAGACGAGCGGAATAAAACAATACACCCTAGAGCTTCGGCACTAATTAACGAATGTCTGGGCAACGACTTGTCGCGCATTTCATCTGAATTGAATAAATTATTGCTCGTATTGCCCGATGGAGAAACTCAAATTTCCGAAGATCTGGTTAGTAAACATATTGGTATTCACCGCGATTTTAACATTTTCGAGTTGAATAAGGCTCTGGGGCATCGCGATGCGCTTCGTGCATATCAAATAGTTGATTATTTTGCCAAAGATCAGAAAAACCATGCGCTGGTTTTTGTGTTGTCTCAATTGTTCGAATATTTCAACAAACTCATTATCTATCATTCACTTACCGATAAGGGAAAAAATAGTGTTGCTGCTGCTTTGGGTATTAGTCCTTTTTTCTCTGATGAGTATAAAACTGCAGCAAATAATTATCCTCTCGCTAAGCTGATGCAGGTGATAAGTACCTTACGTCAGGCTGATGTTAACAGTAAAGGGGTAGACGTGGCTGCGCTTGAACCAGCCGATATTATGAAGGAAATGGTTTTTAAAATACTACATTGATGGATTTTATCGTATATATAATAATTGGCTTAACTGTATTTGTGAGTTACATTTCATGGAAAAACAATGCCCTGTTCGAAAAATACCTGTTTAGCGCTTACCGCATCGTACACTATCACGAATATTTTCGTTTAATCAGCCATGCTTTTCTTCACGCCAACTGGGTACATCTTCTAGTAAACATGCTTGTTCTGTGGTCGTTTGGCGAAGCCTTGATGGTGTATTTCGGCTTTGTTTTTGGTCAATTTGCGGCTCTTCACTGGCTTGTGTTGTATGTTACATCGGTGGTGGCATCGTCGGTGTACTCGCTGTTAAAGCATCGCAACAATGCCTGGTACAGTGCAGTTGGAGCATCAGGGGCCACTTCGGCTATTGTATTTGCTTGCCTGGTGTTCGACCCTTGGAATATGATTTATTTTTTCGGAGTAATTCCCATACCAGGTATTCTATTCGGTGTTATTTATCTGATATATTCCTACCGACAAGGGCGTAGAGGAACCGATAATATAGGTCATGATGCACATTTTTGGGGTGCGATATTTGGATTTGCATACCCCTTGATAATGAAGCCCGCGCTTATTATTCATTTTATCAATACTATTTCGAACCTACCATTCTGATGAAGAAAAAAGCTGTATTTCTCGATCGTGATGGTGTTATAAACCGTGAAACAGGAAAATATACCACTTGTCTCGGCGATTTTTATATAAATCAAGGTGTTGGAGAGGCTGTTAAACTTCTTACCGATAATGGTTTTTTGGTTATTGTAATATCTAATCAGGGTGGCATAGCCCGCAATCTATATAGTTTCAATGATGTTGAAGCCATGCACAGTAAATTAATGGATTATCTTAAAAAGCATGGAACTGCAATCGATGAGTTCTATTTTTGTCCACATCACGAGTCTATCGGAATGTGTCTGTGTCGCAAACCCAAACCACTACTCATAGAGAAAGCCATCGCTCGTTTCGATATCGACGCCGGCAGGTCATTTTTTATTGGCGACACACAACGCGATATGGAAGCCGCCGAAGCAGCAGGGGTGAATGGTATTTTAATTGAAGCCAATGCCGAATTATTACCGGTTTGTCGCAGAATAACAAGCAATCACATTACTAGCAATGAAAGCTAAATATCTTATGCTCAACGGGGAGTTTGTACCGGCCGACAAAGCATGCTTGTCTGCTAGAAACCGCGGCTTACTCTATGGTGAAGTATATAGCATGGTAATGAGGGCATGCAGCAGTAAAGTCTATTTTTTTGAAAATTACTACAATAAATTGCTACAAGAGCTTGCTGAAACAGGTATTCCTAAACCGGCACTGATGAATGAGAAAATGCTTGAGCATGATATTTATTTGCTGTTGCAAAAATGTCGGATTTATAAGGGTGCTAATGTTCGTATTACTGTGTTCAGAAACGAAAACGAAAGTTTTTATGTTACCAATACCCTTGGAAGTTCCGTTATTATTGAAATTGAACCCAACCATTGCGAAAACTATACACTCAACGAAATAGGATTGCGTGTTGCGGTTGCCGAGTTTATGAAGTTACCCAACGATAAGCTGCCCTTTCGTGTTTCGCCGAATGCACTGGGATTTACACAACTGTCAGAATACTTTAACGAATATCAAGCCGATTCTTTTTTACTGATAAATAATGATGATTTGCTGATTCAGGCCCCCGACGGCAATGTGGTGTTTGTTGCAGGCAATCAAGCTCTCATCCCCGGTTTTTCTCGTCTATATACTCACGATGTATTGATGGAACCGCTCGAAGAAGCATTGCAAAACGCAGGGCTCAAACTTTTGTATGATGCCGAAATTCGACCACGCGATTTAATCAATGTCGATGAAGTTTACATTATCGATTCATTACACGGAATTCGTTGGGTTCAGGCTTTTGGCGAAAAACGTTTCTATCACCGATATGCTGTTGTTGTAAACAAATGCCTTGTAGATATTGCAACAAAATCATTGCAATTACAATAAAGTAAATCTCTTTTAGCTTAGGTACTCCCTCTTAACCTGATCGAGTAGTGCTTGTTCTGACGCATCAAGGTGATTGTCAACATGGGCAGCTTTTTCCATAAGCTTATAAATTTTCTCACGGTCTTTTACATCTTCAGGCATCTTAATTGCTAACTGACCCGTTCGTGCCATTTCTATCATACCTTGAATTTTATCGGTGTTGTAGCCCCACTTTTTGGCAATTTGATTTGCAAATTCAATTTCCTCGTCGGTGAACTTACCATCGGCAGCTATCATAATCAGCACATTATTGAAAGCGTAATCGCGCACTTTATACAGACCATCTATTTTCGACGGTTTTATGCCGGCGGTAAACAGGTTGTAATTATTTTTATAATAGGCTGTGTAGTTACTTACATCCATCACGTCACTGATAATCCATTCGTACATGGTGCTGTTCAGCGTGCTGCCACAGTATGGACATTGCAAATCGGTAGTGTCGCCAAGGGTTCCTCCACACGATGGGCATTGGTGTGCATAGAGCGAGGCTTTGGGCTGTTGTGCTTTGGCATCGCGGCTGAGTATTACGATGCGGGTTTGTGTGCTGACACTTGCATCGAGGATTACAAGACTACCGTTGTTTATTTGAACACGCTGATATGCCATCTTAACCGATACGGTGAGTTTATTGATGTTGCCATCGGTTAAACCACCTATTAAAGTAACATCGGTAAGGAAAATGCGATTATAGAGAAATGCCGCAGTATTTTCGAATTCCTGAGTTAGTCTGTCATACAGTTCGTTACTTACAAAACGTCGCATGATTTCGGGTTTGCGCAGCACACGTGCTGTTTCAATCTGCAGGAACCCGTTGCTGGTGATGTCTTCGATATGCTGCACCGAAAACCCTTCGTAATCTTCGGCCAGTCCTGCAATACGGTCACCCAGATTACGGCTGAGATCCTGAAGCAAATTCGTCGATTTATAATCGTCAACCTGGGTAATCTCGGCAAGCACCCAATCGTAGGCACCGCTATTGGTAATGGTGCCGCAATAGGGGCATTTGCTTACTTCGCCACCATCGAGCGGAAGCTCACCACCGCAATTCGGACAATTTACACTGTGATACATGTCGCGTTCAGCCACACCGCTTTTGCGAATGAATGACCAGTATTCAACAAATTCTTCTCTACCACCCGAGGCCAGCTGTTTAAATTCATCAGAAATAAACTTGTCGGTAATAACGGCATGCACGGCTACATGTACTACGTCATTAACCCCGTCCTGATAAGCCTTGTCGATATAAACTCCTTTTACTTCAATTTTGGTGAGTTCGTTGCGCTGCTTAAGCATATCCATCATCTTGAACTGAATATTCAGGCGCTGATACATGCCGTCGCTTATATAGCGTCGCACCTTGCCCATATCTTTTGCAGCCCAGGCTTGCTGCAACTCAACAAAAGCAGTCTTTACCTTCTGAGTGAACGATTCAGGGTCGAGGCCGGGCAATTGAACTGCATTGTCTTTACCACTGAATTTAGTCGGGTCGGGAATAGAATTTAATATCGAACGCTGTTTGGCTTTTTTCTTACCAATGTAGAAGGCTACAATAAGTATGGCTATTACTACTAAATTCCACGGAAATGGAATCATCATTAAAATATAAAATATTAATGCTCCTATTCCATCGCCTCCACCGCTATCGCCTCCGCCACCGGCCCCTCCCATGCGTGCCTCAGCTACCAGAGGCATGAATACTGCAATGCATGTAAGCAACACAAATGCAATAACCGGTGTATTGCGCAATAAAAAGCTCAGCGTTTTTTTCATGATATTGAGATTTATTTCAAGGCTAAAATTAATATCAAATCAGAGAAAAACAAAAAGGCTTCATTATTTTTGTGCATTCTGTTGTGAGATTTTTTAGAATGAATAAAAAAGACCTGCTCAAAACCTTAGTACCGGGTTTAATACCGGTGCTGATTTTTGTTGTTGCCGACGAACTTTGGGGAACAATTATCGGCATGTTTATAGCCGTGGGAGTAGGAGTAATACAACTCTTATACATATATATTAAAGAGAAACGTGCCGAAAAATTTGTACTGGTCGATATCCTGTTGCTAATCGCACTGGGAATGGTTTCGCTATTGCTCGACAACGAATTGTTTTTTAAACTGAAGCCGGGTATTATTGGGCTCATTCTTTGTGCTTTGATTGGTGTTTCTGCCTTTTCGAAACGTAATTTAGTAATGCTTATGTCGAAGCGATATCTGAAAAACATCGAAATAAACGCTCAAGCGCAACAAAAAATGCACAAGTCGTTGCTTGTTATGTTTTGGATACTGGTGGCGCACACGGCTTTAAGCTTTTATGCAGCCTATTCAATGAGCAATGCTGCCTGGGGATTTATCAGTGGTCCCTTGTTATTTATTCTGTTGGCTTTATTTTTTGTGTATGAACTGCTGAAAGCTCGATTCATGCCACAAAACAGTGCCCATAATACCTTAGAAGAGTGGGTGCCTCTGGTCGACGAAAAAGGACGTATCACAGGAAAGGCTACACGAAGCAACGTGCACAACGGCAGCAAAATGCTGCACCCTGTAGTGCATTTGCACGTATTCAATGCCAATTTGCAGTTGCTGTTGCAGAAACGCAGCAATACGAAGCAAATTCAACCGGGAAAATGGGATACAGCCGTCGGTGGTCATATCGATTATGGTGAGAATATTATAGATGCTCTAAAACGAGAATCAGCCGAGGAATTGGGTCTAAGTAAAATAAGCACCTATAAATTGTGTAGCTATGTTTGGGAAAGCGAAATCGAAAAAGAACTGGTGTACAGCTTTTTTACTTTTGTTCAAAAAATACCTGATTTCGATAAATCGGAGATAGAGGAGGTGAGGTTCTGGAATTTTTCGGAACTGAAAGAAAACATCGATAGTGGAATATTTACTCCCAATTTTAAACATGAATTTGAATTCATTTTAAAAAATCAAAAACATATCAGAGAAGTTTTTAGAAAAAAACAGGATGCCTGTTTAAGCGCATTTTTAGGCCTATTTTCGGACGTTTTTTTCTAATAATGCCAATGGCTATTTTATTTGAGATATTGCCCCAAATAAGATCTTAGAGTTTTAGGAATAAATCCTATAATTTACTTATGTAAACATATATATTGTTACATCAGTAAATAATTACATCGGTCAACAATGATGACAAGTGTAATTGAGTCATATGATTATACACTTGTAATCATGTTTTCCAAGCAATCAGAGCGCTAAAAATAAGTAAAAATATATTTGATAAAATACATTAAATCAATAGTATATGATTAATATATAAAGTTATGATTTCATTTAATGGTTTACAATAGTACAGAACGACTGCAAAAAGCAATAATTAGTTTCAAGTATTGTTTGTAAATATCAATAAATCAGTATTTAAATAACTTTAGTTAAACTAATACTTCGGCTTTGTTTTGTATTGATAAGTATTGAAGAGATGGCGCATCATTACAATACTTGATAGAATAGATAGAGATTTATGGCCAACATTATATGATTACAAATGTAAATATCATAAAAGTTACAAATGTAAAGATATTTGTGTTTACATTTGTAATGTCAAAAATATTGCTTTTATGAAAGACAGAATTTCGAAAATTATAGCAGAAGAAGGCCTAACGGCTGCACGTTTTGCCGATGAAATTGGAGTACAGGCATCGGGTGTTTCTCATATACTATCGGGACGAAATAATCCGAGTACCGACTTTTTAATTAAAGTTCTCGAACGATATCGGGCTATTAGTTCCGAATGGCTGTTGTTAGGTAAAGGCGAAATGTATAAATCTCAAAACCCTGTCTCATCCGAATCTAAAACACATGATTTGTTTACTCAAATTCCCGTTGCAGGTTCCAATGGAATTGCGCCAAAGTCTGAAAAAAAAGACTTGCTAGCTGAACTAGCCGACAACAAACAAGGAGAAATTGAAAAAATCGTTGTATTTTATTCGAATAATACCTTTAGAATATATTTTCGTGCAACATAATATTTTTATCTTTGCCTAAACCATTGTGCAACGATGAAGAAATATATTGCTACACTGCCTGTAATACAGAACTACCCAATTAATGATGAATACTTTGTGCTGGAGTTAACCCACGAGGAGTTACTCCCTGATATTCTTCCGGCGCAGTTTGTCGAAATTTTAGTGGAAGGCGAGCCGGGTGTATTTTTGCGCAGGCCTATCAGTATTCACGATGTCGATTACGAAAACAATTTGCTGCGGCTCTTAATCCGCATAGCCGGAAAAGGCACGCAAAAGCTCAGTTTGCTACGCGAAGGCGATGCTGTCGACATGGTTTATCCGCTAGGAAATTCATTCAGTATGCCCCAAAAACCAAATATCTTGCTGGTTGGAGGAGGCTGTGGAATGGCTCCATTGCTATATGCAGCCCGTTATTTCAGAGAATATGGGTTCGAACCCAGAGTGCTTGTGGGCGCGCGTTCAAAAAAGGGTATTTTGTTGCGCGACGAGTATCGTAAATATGCCGAATTGCTTACATGTACCGAAGATGGTAGTCATGGAGTAAAGGGGTATGTAACCGACCACCCTGTGTTTTCCGATCGAAATAATATCGATATTATATATGCCTGTGGCCCTACGCCCATGCTGAAAGCAGTAGGAGCATGGGCAATGAACAACGATGTTGAATGTGAAGTGTCTCTCGAAAATTTGATGGCATGTGGCATTGGTGCATGCTTATGCTGTGTGCAAAAAACTATTGATGGAAACAAAACCGTTTGTCAGGAAGGTCCGGTTTTTAATATAAAAGACATTATATGGTAAACCTCTCAGTTGATATTAATGGGCTAAAGTTGAAAAATCCGGTGCTTACCGCTTCAGGAACCTTTGGATATGGCGAAGAATTCTGCGATTTTCTCGACTTGAATAATTTGGGTGGTTTTATAGTGAAAGGAACCACCCTGCTTCCACGCGAAGGAAACGATTACCCGCGTATGGCCGAAACGCCAATGGGTATGCTGAATGCTGTAGGGCTTCAGAATAAAGGGGTGTACTATTTTGCCGAGCATATCTATCCCCGCATCGGGCACTACAATACCGCAGTGATTGTGAATCTGAGCGGTTCTCAGATAAGCGATTACACCGAAGCTGCATCAGTACTGAACGAACTCGATAATATTCCTGCTATTGAACTGAATATAAGCTGCCCTAATGTTAAAGAAGGAGGTATGGCATTTGGTACCAGTTGTGCATCGGCGTCGCAGGTGGTTAAAGAAGTACGCAGTGTGTACAAAAAGCACCTTATGGTGAAACTGTCGCCAAACGTGACCAATATTGCCGATATTGCAAAAAGCGTTGAAGCCGAAGGAGCCGACAGTGTTTCGTTAATCAACACACTGCTTGGAATGGCCATCGACACCGAAACCCGCAAACCAAAATTGAGCACCATTACAGGAGGCTTATCGGGCCCTGCTGTTCGGCCGGTGGCTATCAGAATGGTTTGGCAAGTGTATAATGCTGTAAAAATACCGGTTTGTGGTTTGGGTGGTATAATGAGTGCCGCCGATGCCATCGAGTTTTTGTTGGCCGGTGCTTCATGCATTCAGATTGGAACAGCCAACTTTATCGACCCTGCCATTTCTGGAAAAATTGTTTGCGGTATCGAAGAATATTGCATGAAACACGGTGTGAAAAATGTATGTGATTTAACCGGAGCTATTGATTTATAAAATATATCATTATGAATAAACTGTTTGCTTTGCTTCTGATTTTTTGTATGCTCGTCTCCTGTAATTCGGGTAAAACAAAAAAAACTACTGTTTCCGACGATGATTTAGCTTTGATAGATGCCGAGCTTATCGACAATACATTGAATATGGATAGGATGCTTGTGGCTGCTGATTTCGAAATTTCGAAAAACAGGGTAGGCTTTGTGGTAATTGGCGATAGCCTAATTCATAAAATACCTTCGAACATCAGTTACGAACTCAAAACTATTACCCGTTCCGAAGAGGGTGTCGATTATGAGATTAAGACACTTACTCTTAACAATAATGGAACAGCTATGATGCGTATAGAGCTGAGTGAAGACGATAAAGTCAACGAAATATCGGTGCTTTCGGCATTGCCTGTAACAAAAGAAGATATGGGGGTAGGGAGCAGCTTGCAAGATTTCATTGTTGCTTATCCCGATTATAAGCTCTGGTACACCTATGTTAGCGATAGATTTGTTCTTGAAACAAACAAATTGCAGGGTGTGCAATTTCTTATTGATAAAAAAGATTATACCGGCGATAAAAATAAACTAAAAACTGCTTCAGATATGATTATGCTGAAATCTAACGATTTTAAAAGCGATGCTGTTATTAGTAGTATCAGGGTGTTTTTCTCCGAATAATACCGACTAATCAAGTATTCTTTTCAATGCCCTGAAAAAACTTTTTTCTATTGCGCTATACTCTCCATCGCTCCACAATAATTCTTCAATATCTTTAAAGAGTTGATCTTTAGCCCTTTCGGCTGTTAGGTGCGTCTTGCAATATGCTTTAATCTTTTCGAGCTGCCAATAGTCGTTGTCTTTATTGAATTCTTTCTTAATGCTGGCATACACCGTAGTGTCGACTTTTTCGATAATTAATTCCCTTTCTTCGGGTTTTATATCAAGGTCAGCATTGGCTGCATAAAGTAATACATATGCCAAAAATTCTTGATACGACCAATGGGTTTCAATGTTTTCCATAATAATTGGTTTTTTAGTACAACAAAAATACGATTAATTGTTTTACCGAAATCATGTTTTTTACAATTTACAGTGATTCATATCCAAACAAATTAAATAAAAGCGAATTGCGAAAAAAATCATTTTGAAATATAAAACTATTTTCTAATTTTGGCGAGGTGTTAATTTATGCAATACGACATGAATAAATGGGTTTTTTTGCTAAGTTCATTGAGTTTTCTCTTGTTAATGATTATGGGAAATGGGTGTAAACCCGATGACCCAACACCACCCGAAATTCAAATTTTGTTTTCGGAAGGCGATGCCGGCAATGGCGATACGCTTGCTGTTGGCAGGCCATTCCGAGTTACCATATCAGCTACGGGTATCGATGCCTCTATCACAAATTTTTTAATCGAAAAAGTATATAACGGTACACGAAAACCCGTACTCGACTCAGGTTTGAATTCTTCGGGCTTCACCGTGACGAAAACCTTCTATCAGGGTATCGAAGAAAATGTAGAATGGTGCTTTACCGTAATGGACCGTAACCGTAAGTCGTCAACAGTTTCGTTAACCATACATAAAGACCCCAATTCTCAGTTTGGTGGTATTCTCGAATTCGATGAAGTTGTTGTAGGCTATCAAGATAATAATAGTATTGGTCAGTTCTTTCTTCCGTTTTTGCCCAACGTATATTTTGTCGATTCGGCAGCTTTGTTTATGCAAGAGGTTGATATATTAAGCTACTTTAATTACAGTGTCGATGAAGGAGTGAATTTGCCATCGCCTACATTTTCGTCGCCTGGCGAAGATGCCGGTTCCTACGGCTTGCTCTATACCGAGTATTATCCCGAGCTAATCGACTGGCCGGTGCGCAATTACACCAAATACGACATAAGGCTTGAGCATGGAATTACCAACGAAAAATTCACAGCTGCTCACAACGACAGTCTGTTAATAGTTTCTTACGACAATGTTTGGGGTAAAAAGAAGTATAAGTGGGCAATGCCCGGAACTTTTATTCCTTTCGAAACAGCAGCAGGAAAAAAAGGCATTATTAAAGTGCTTGAGGCCGATACGGTATCAAATGGAAGCATTAAGTTTTCGATGAAAATTCAATTATAACCTAAAATGTAATATTTATGAAGAAACATGTATTTTTTATTGCAAGCATTATCATGCTATCGTGCACCGTTGCAATTGCACAGCAAGAAGTAATTATCGGTTTTAGCTTTGCCGATAATACCAACACCGAATTTACAGCCGATGAGGGCTTAAGTGGTAATTTAGGCTACGATGTTCGTGCCGAAAACAATGCCGGCGATGTTCGTGACCTTGTGTATGAAGAGGGAGCATCGAACTATGCAGCTTCAGCAACCGGGTGGGACGATGGCGCAAACGAAAAATTCTGGTCGATAAAATTTAAAGCCGATGGTTATCAAAGCTTTAAAATTTCGTCGAAACAGTACTCAGATGCTAACGGGCCGAAAGAATTTAAAATTCAGTATAAAATTGGTAATAGTGGTACATGGACAGATGTTGCCGGTAATACGGTAACGCTGGCAACCGACTGGACTACCGGAGTTATTACAGAGCTTTCGTTACCTGCTGAATTAGACAATCCGGGAACAACATCAATATATGTGAGATGGTTGATGACCAGTAATGTTTCGGTCGATAACAATACCGTAACTGCCCAAGGTGTTTCTCGTATCGACGATATTATGATTTACGCAAGCCCAATCCCTGTGCCTGATGTAATAATCGGTTTCGATTTTTCCGATAACACTGATGTTGAATTCAATGCCAATCAGGGGCTCGAAGCTAATTTAGGTTACGATATTCGTGCCGAAAATCAAGCTGCACAAAGCACCCGACCTCTGAGTTATACCGACGGCGCCAGCAACTATGCAGCTACAGCAACCGGCTGGGATAACGGAGCCGACGATAAATTCTGGTCGATTAAGTTCAAAGCCGATGGTTATCACGATTTCAAAGTATCATCAAAACAGTATTCCGATGCCAATGGTCCCCAAGACTTTAAACTGCAAACACGTAAAAGTGGCGAAGATTGGATCGAGGTTGATAATGGAGCAATAAGTGTTGCAGCCGACTGGACAACAGGAGTAGTTGAAGAACTGGCATTACCTGCCGATATTAACTACCCCGGAACAACTTCGGTGTATATTCGCTGGATTATGACGTCGAACGATAATACTTCGGGGGGAACTGTTACCGAAGCCGGTGAGTCGAAAATTGACGATATTATGGTAACCGGCTTTAACAATACTGGTGTTGAAACTGCACTGGTGGTGAACTCGGTTGCGATGTATCCGAATCCATGCAACGGAGTATTAAACATAAGCACAATAGAAGAAATTGAATTTGTAGAAATATACAATCTTCAGGGTGCTCGTGTTGCACGCTACCAGATAGGTCAAAACGAAACCAGCATTTCTACTGCATCGATGAATGCAGGAATGTATATTGTTCGTGTGTATTTTAATAACGACAAAAAACCTGTTTCGAACCGAATTGTTGTTGAATAATCAGTTACGCATAATTGAAATGTCCGGAAGTTGTAACACTTTCGGCATTTCTTTTTCAGACTAATGCAGTTGAAACCGATAATATCATTTTTGCTTTGTACAGCAATGGCTCTACAGGTATTTGCGCAGCGTCTTTCGGGATACATTAGCGATGAGACCGGAGCTGCATTGCCAAATGCAAATATTATTGTTAGCGAGAATTCAATGGGAACGGTGAGCAATCAATTAGGGTATTACTCATTTGAATTGGAGCCGGGGAGATATAAAATTACCGTGAGTTTTCTTGGATATAACATCGTCTCTCATAATATAGTGATTCACAAAGGCAAAGATGTAACACTGAATATTGCGATGCAGCGTAGCCAATTTTTCACCGACGAAGTCGAAATTAATGCCAGGCAGAACGACGGTTTCAATAAAATTGACGCACCGGTAAGGATTCAAACTATGGATGTCGATGAAATAATGCGACTTCCGGCTGCCAATACCGGAAAACTGTTCAATACAGTTTCGGGTGTAGATGTAAAAAATGAGTTCGGAATATTCTCTTCACAAACGGTAGTGTCGTTGCGTGGGTTGGGAGGGAGCAAGCAAAGCGGAACATTGGTTGTAATCGACGGCAGCCCGGTGAATAAGTCGGAATCGGGATCGGTGAACTGGAATATGATAGACAAAGACGGTATCGAGAAAATAGAAATTATGAAAGGCCCGGGTTCGGTTATGTTTGGTAGCAATGCCATGGGCGGCGTTATCAATATTACTACACGAAAACCCAGATCGGCACTGGCTGCCGATGTTTTTTTGTCGTATGGCAGATTCAATACGCTCGAAACCGGTTTTTATGCTTCAGGCCGCAACAAGTCAAATTTGATTTACTGGAAGTTACACGCCGGTGCTCAGCGCAGCAACGGATACATCAATACTCCCGATTACCTGATTCAAGAAAACGACACTATTGTAAGTCCGGTATATTTGCGCGAATATAATGTTGGCGGGCTTTTCGGCTTTTATCTGAACGAAAAAAACCGCATCGAGGTTTCGGCAAATTATTACGACGACCAACGAGGAACCGGCATAAAAATATTTGAGGATATGGGTGCGTTCGACGAGCACGACACCTATCATGTTTTTGCCAAGTATCGTGGTATTTTTGGCAGGTGTTCAGTGTATTCAAATCTGTATTTTATGAACGAGTTCTATGGCAAACTCAACGAATACTACAGCAATGGTGAATATAAACTGTACGAAGTCGATTCGAAGCGCTTCGATTATGGTGCAAAAACATGGGTAGAGTACAATATTTCAGGCAACATTGAGGCATTGGTGGGTGCAGAGTTGAAAACAGGTAGTGTCGATGGAAAAGATGTATATTTTACGTCAACCGATATTATCAGCAATAGAGGTAAAATGAACACGCTGGCAGGTTTTGCTCAATCGAAGTGGAAAATATCGCCCAAGTGGCTGGTTTATGGTGGCTTGCGCTACGATTATTCATTCTTTTATGATGCTTCGTTTTCAATTGAAATGCCATCGTATTCAATAGAATATCTCAGCGATTTTCAGTACACTACAGTTGGGTCAAAACAATGGTCGGCACTGAACCCTAAGTTGACCATGCAGTATTCTTCTGAAAACAGCCTACGATGGTATGTTTCGGTAGCCGGTGGTTTTGGCGCCCCATTGTTAGAAGACTTGTGCCGCACAGGTCGCAAAAAAATAGGCTTCAAAATAGCAAATCCCCAATTGAAACCCGAAAAAATTACCAATTTCGAAACGGGCGCCGAGTTCAATGTATTTCGTAATATAGAGCTTTCAACTTCTATATTCTTCATGCGAGGCAACGATTTTATGTATTTTATCACTACAGGCGATTCGGTTAATTTAGGATACACCATTGTGCCGGTTTATCGTGTTGACAATATCAGTAAAGTCGAAATATTTGGACTGGAAGCCGATGCCAAAGCGAAACTGGGTAAATGGTTACGTCTTTTTACGAATTACACCTACACTCACTCCCAAATAAAGGAATATATTATCAATACGCCCGGTGCCGATAAAGATTTAACCAACAAATACCTTACCGATATACCAAAGCATAAGTTTTCGGCCGGTATTAGTGTGGCAACAAAGCCAATACATGCATCAGTGTCGGTGAAATATACCGGTAAACGATGGTTGAACGATGAAAACAAGTTCGATGATATCTATCTGTTCTCTGATACCTATCCTGCCTATTACACCATCGATATGAAGCTGTGGAGGCAGTTTAATGCATTTGAGTTTAGTATCGAAATCGACAACCTATTAAATACAATTTACACCGATAGCCGGGGATACCGATCGCCCGGAATTTTTTACATGGGAAAAATTAAATACAGTATAAACCAATAAAATAAAGTACAATGAAAAAAATGAGAATTTTAGCAGCAATTGCAATAAGCATTGCAGTAGTGTGGTCGTGTGGCGATGGTCAAAAGAAAGTAGAGAACAACAACAGGCAGGCAATAACACAAGCCGATACAGCCGATTTAACCAACAATTTTTACGACAATGCCGAAAAATATGAGTTGACAAGTTGTGAACTCGAAATTTGTGGCGAAGTTTCGAATCCGGGCATAGTCGATTTTTCGCAACTGCCACTGCGTAGTGTAATCGTAAAAGAGACATTGCTCTCAGAGAGTGGCGATTCATTTGTAGGAGCCTACTGTTACGATGGTTACTCGTTATTCGATATCCTGAACCATTATCAAATCGAAAAAAGAAAAGATAATACATTTCGCCCAATAATCGATATGTATGTAGAGGTTGAAAATGCCGAGGGCGATAAAGTAGTTTTCAGTTGGGGAGAATTGTATTATCCGAATCATTTGCATGAGATTATTATCGCCACAAGGGTAATGCGTATTGTTCCAAGTAAAACAAACGAACTGTGGGAGCTGCCAACCAATAGCAAAATTGTGGTGGTTAGCGATTTAATTACCGAGAGAAATATCAGCAATCCCAGTAAAATTACAGTAAAATCGTACAATATCGATTTGGCCGATGAAAAAGGCAAAAGCCCCATATTTTCGCCCACATTCGAGTTTTTCAGGAATGGTATTAGCGATGCCATGTATAACGAAAACCCACAACATATTGCCGACATTACCCTACATACCATATTTTATGGAAGGGGCAGGGGTATTCACAGTACTCAGCCTTTTACAGGAATACCCCTAAAACAGCTTATTAATGAAAAGGTGAAGCCAACACAACAGGCAATCCGCAATGGCTTAGTTTTGGCCACTGCCGATGATGGTTATCGGGCGGTATATACCTATAGCGAAATATGTAACCGGAACGACCAGGCAGATGTGCTGGTAATATATCGCCCCGAAGAAACCGATGGAGGAGCATTCAGGCTATTCCCAAGTTGTGATTTTTTCAGCGACAGGGCTGTGAAAGCTATGAATCGAATTTACTATACAGAATAGAATTAAACTTGTAGATTGTTTTGTTGATACATAAGCAGGAGGTAACACGAAGTGTTGCCTCTTTGTTTTTATAACATATCGTATTGGCTCAAACTACAAACGTTCTACCTGTTTGAATACGGAGTCTAAATCTACGTTTTATGAGGCAGGCGTATCTATAGTTTACTGATGTATTCGTCGAGTTCGGGAAGCCTGCGTTCAACAAACTGCAGCATCAAATCGATTTCTTGCTGATAGGTATTGCTATCGAAATACCATTCGCTGTCGATAGGCCACATGGCAAAGTTTTCGTAAACAGCTTTTCTTATAATTACCCCGTTATTATTAATATGTTTTCTGAAGTTTTCGAGCGATATGATGTTGCTTTTGCGGAGTTGGAACCAACGGGTTTTTAACTTGTCGGTATATCCCGTCTCCGGAATTTCGCACAGCCTCTTTAGCAGTATCGATCGTTGCCAGTCGAGCTCGGTTTCGGCCATGTTCAGTTCGTTGTCGCCGTCGCGTCCAAACGAATGGTCGTAATCCCAAATAGCAAACCTGAAAGGGGTGTTTTTATCGATTTTATACAGATAAAAGTTTTTCATTATGCCATCGGCATTGTTGGTAAAAAGCAAAATAATATGCCAGTCGATTACACTTTGTATATCGACCCAATTCGAAATTTCGCGGGCAAAACACGAATCGGAACTGTTGAACAAAAAGTCGCGAAACGATTCTATGTAATTGGTTTTGTTGTCGCGCTTCAATTTCGGGTATTTCTGCTGAAAATAGTTAGCCGGATTTTGTGGTATAAAGCCCGCATCGTTGTAAAACACCGGCGGATCTTTAAAAAGCATGGCTTCCGGGTCTTTCTATAATACTCCCCGAAAATTGGACCACTGGTTAAGTTGAATAAAAACAATTAAATTTACCAGTATTATGAAAAAAAGCAGAAGGAAATTCAGTGCAAGTTTTAAAGCACAGGTAGCCATT
>Ga0334883_1002927_pt1 | contig 19512 bp, 17 predicted proteins | sample GraSluR1_MG_6_FD_207230 | JGI IMG/M metagenome (GOLD analysis project Ga0334883, IMG submission 207230) | Sludge microbial communities from methane-producing bioreactor in Wageningen University, Netherlands - Granular Sludge_09_05-R1 | ecosystem: Engineered > Bioreactor > Anaerobic >...
GGGCCGTTACTCTTCGCCGATTTCGGCCATGACGTCGTCGGGAATGTTGAAGTTCGACGAGACATTCTGCACGTCGTCGTGGTCGTCGAGGCGTTCCATGAGCTTGAGCACCTTGCGCGCGGTGGGCGCGTCGAGGTCGACGGTGTCTTTGGGGATCATGGTGATTTCGCTCACGGCGGTCTCGATGCCGGCGTTTTCGAGGGCCGCCTTCACGTCCTGGAAGGCGCCGGGGTCGCAGGTGATCTCATAGTTCTCGCCGCTTTGCTGGACGTCGTCGGCGCCGGCCTCGAGGGTGATTTCCATCAGGGTGTCTTCGTCGCTCTTGTCGGCGGCGACGAGGAAGAGGCCTTTCTTGTCGAACATCCAGGCGACGCAGTTCGTGCTGCCGAGCTTGCCGTCGGCGATCTCGAAGCACTTGCGGATTTCGGGGGCGGTTCGGTTGCGGTTGTCGGTGAGCACCTCGCAGAGGATGGCGACGCCGCCGGGGCCGTAGCCCTCGTAGACGACCTCTTCGAGGTTGCCGCCCTCGATCTCGCCGGTGCCGCGTTTGATGGCCCGTGCGATGTTGTCTTTGGGCATGCTGACGGCCTTGGCGGCGTCGACGGCGGCGCGGAGCCGGATGTTCATGTCGAGGTCGCCGCCGCCGGTCTTGGCGGCGATGATGATCGCCTTGGACAGCTTGCTCCAGAGTTTGCCTCGCTTGGCATCGACCAGCGCTTTCTTGTGCTTGATGCCCGCCCAGTGGGAATGACCTGCCATCGTCGTATCTCTCTTACTTTTCGATTTTGCCTCGAACGGCCTGGGCCTTCTCGGCTTCTCCTGCTTCGTGGAACGCCTCGGCGGCTTGCTGCCACGCGTCGGCGGCCTTTTCCGGCTCGCCGGCGGCGCGGTAGGCGTCGCCCAGATGGTCAAGGATGACGGGATCGGGCTCGTCGTCGCCGGCGGCCGCCTTCTCCAGCTCGGCCACGGCCTCGTCGAACCGTCCCAATCGGTAGAGCACCCAGCCGAGGCTGTCGCGATAGGCGACGTTTTCGGGGTCGCCTTCGACGGCCCGGCGGATCATCTCGTGGGCCCGCTCGAGCCGCACGTTTTCGTCGGCCCAAAGGTACCCCAGATCGTTCAGGGCCGCGACGTCGTCGGGGAACTCGTCGAGCACTTGTTCGAGCCATTCGACCGCCTCGGAAAGCTTGCCCTCGAGCACGGCGATGTTCGACATCACGAGCCGGGCCTCGCGCATGACCTGGCGGACCTCGGCCGAACGGAAGTCGGAATCGAACTTTTCGATCAGCTCGGCGTAGGCTCGGGCGGCCTCGTCGCGCCGCTGGCCGTGGTAGAGCACCCAGGCCACACGGCTTGCGAACCGGGGGGCGTCGGGCTCGAGGTCGACGGCCTTGCGCGCGGCGACAAGGGCCTCGTCGGTCTTGCCGTCCATCTCCAGGGCTCCCGCAAGGTAATAATAGAAGACCGGGTTGTCGTCGGCGAGGATGCCTTCGTCGAGGCCGCGCTGGAGCGTCGCGGCCGCCTCGCCGTACTCCGCCTGCGACAGCAGGCCGAGACCCCACGTGAGGAGGCGCTCGGCGCGGCCTTCCGAGTCGGTGCGCAGCGCCGACTCGGCGAGTTCCTGGGCGGTCTGGCGGTCGCGCGCGTCGAGCGCCAGCAGGGCGACGGCCAGAAGGAGATCGTGGTCGAAGCCATCCGGATCGTCGCGCAATCGGGCGCGCACATCGTCGAGCAAGGCGCGAATCAGGCCACCCTCCTCGACGAGCGACTGCTCTTCGCCCCCGAGCAGATCGAGGGCGACGCCTTGGGAGGCCGCTTCGTTGAGCAGTTCGAGCAAGGCATCGGCACGCCTGGTCTCGCGGTAGATCGCCAGCAGGCTCCGGTAGGCGGTCAGGGTGGGCGACTTTTCGATCAAGGCGAGGTAGAGTGTTCCGGCCTCGTCGAACCGCCCTGCCTGCCGGAAGGCATCGGCCAGCGCGTAGGCCAGCGGAACGTTGTCGGGGTCGGCTTCATGGAGCTTTTCGAGTCGCGCGACGATCTCTTCCTGGCGGTCGAGCTTTTCGAGGCACCGGGAGAGCAACTCGTACGGGGCCACGCCTTCGCCGGCGAGGCGTTCGTCGAAGTAGGCCTGGAGTTCGTCCAGAGCGCCGGCCGGATTGCCGGTTTCGAACGCCACCCTGGCGCGGTCATAGCCCCGCAGGCCGCGATTCGGGGCGACCTGATGCAGTTTTTCGAAGGCGGCCAGGGCATCGTCGAATCGGCCGGCCCGCAGGAACGCATCGCCCATGAGGCGGTAGGTGACGCCGTCCTTGCCGACGAGATCTCGTTGTTCGGCCGCGTCGAGGCCGGCCTGTTCGGGGTCGTCGAGGCCTTCGCGAACGCGGCCGAAGCACTCGGCGGCCTTGTCGTACCGCTCGACGAGGTGATAGAGCCGGCCCATCTCCAACGCGAGGGCCACGTCGACGCTCGTCGGCTCGGCGCCGGCGCGGTCGGCCACCAGCTTCTCGTAGACGGCGACGGCCCGCTGCCAATCGCCTTTTTCGATCAGGTGGGCACCGAGGGTCAAGAGGTGATTCGGCTGAAAAACGCCGACGTCGGGGACCTTGAGAACGACGCGGACCGCTTCGTCGTGTCGATCGAGTCGCAGGGCCAGTTCGACGATGGCCGCGGCCGCGCCGCGGGCCTGGGGATCGTAGCGCAGGGCTCGCTGGTAGCGCCGCAAGGCGCGGGCGAACTCGCCCCGCATCTCGAGCGACCGCCCCGCCGAATAGAGCGCCAGCGCGTCGACCCGGTCTTGATGCGACTCGCTCCGGCGGCGATCGGGAGGAAGGGGCTCGGGCACGTCGTCCCAAACGATCGGTTTCGGCACGCCGTGGTCGTCGGCGTCAGCCTGGGCCGGCTCGGTTCCGGCGGGCGTCGGCTGGTCGGCTCCGACGGCGCCCCAAGCCAACCCGGGGAGCAGGGCGAGGAGGATGGCTGCGGCCATCCAGGTGCGGGATCGGTCCACCATAGGTCTCCTTGAAGGATCTCCGCGTCGCGGGGCTGAGGCCTATCGCGGTTTGCGCCGCGACAGGCCCGACGAGGCCGATTTCTCGACGTCGTCCTCGGCTTGGGGTGGATCGTCAAGGTCGGAGGCGGGGCCCTTCTCACCGTTCGTTTTGCGCGACGCCGAGCGCCGCTTCTTGCCGCCCTTGGGCGGCTCGGCTTCGGGCGACGATCGGGCCTCGGGTTCGGCAGCGCGATCGGCTGGGGCCTCTTTGGGCGATTTCGCTTTCCGGCCGGGGGCCTTTTTTTCGGGGCCGACCGGCTGTTGGGGCGCGGGCGCTTCGCCGGCCTGGATCGGGGGCGTCTCGTGCTTTCTGGACGACCGCTTGGGAAGCCGCTGGCGCGCCTCGGGGTCGATTTCGAGCAGGATCTTGTGAACCGCCGGCGAGTGCGGGTTGGCAAACACGTCGGCGCCGAGCTGGTGCAGCAGGGAGGCGAATTCGGGCCCCTTGTTCTTCGGGATGGCTCGATCCAGCCCGGGGACCGTCTCGTTGCGCACGTCTTCCTCGGTTACCAGCCCGAGGATCGACAGGGCCTGCAAGGTGCCCGCGTCGACGGGGATGGCGTGGCCTCCCAGCGCCGTTTGGGTGACGTAGGCGACGGTGAAGTTCGTGGTTCCGTCGAGCTTCTTCAGGTGCTCGACGGCGGGCCCCAGGTTCTGCTTGCGGAGATCCTCCAAATCGAACGAATAGGTCGACTCGAAGATGCTTTGCAGGACGCGTTTGACCCGGTTGGCCGCGGCGGGGGGGTCGGGCAGGTCGGCCATCGCCTCGGAGAGCTCGCGCACCGTGCTCACCCGAACCTCGTTCCAATCGAAGAAGTTACCCGTCGTGGGGTCGATCAGCGCCGCGTAGGCCGATTCGGCGTGGTCGGCGCGGGCGTTCTCGAGGCAGCAGGCGAAGATCAACTGCTCGAACACCGAGCGGTTGTCATCGGGGGCGACGGGCTGATAGTGCTTCTTGAGGATCTTGTGGAGCTTGGTGAACTGCGACGTGCGACTGGATGCTGCCATCGGCTTCTGGGGCTCCCATCGGGGTGGATCTCGGGTTTCTCGAACGCGGACCGGCACTCGCCGCCGAGGCCGGGGGCACGATCGCTACGAGGCGGGAGGGGGACGGTCGCGGGCATCGGCCGCATCGTCGCCGGGGAGCGTCTCGTTCGGGGCGTCGGGTTCCGATTCGCCCTGCTCGATCGCGGCTTCGTCGTCCGCGCCGGGTTCCGGCTCGCGGGGAAGAACTTGATCGAGGATCTGGGCGATCTCGATCGATCGCTTGACGCCCTGATCGAGCAGGAACTCGAGCCGCGGGGTGTAGCGCGTGTCGATGCGCCGGGCGCACCGGGACTGGAGGAACCCGGCCGCGCTCTGGAGCCCTTGGAGGCTCAGGCGTTGCTTCGTCTCGTCGCCCATGACCGAGACGTGCACCTTGGCATGCCGAAGATCTCCGGAGACTTCGACGTAGGTGACCGTGACGTCGCGAACGCGGGGGTCTTTCAGCTCGGCCAGGATCGCCATGCTGACGACTTCTCGGACGGCTTCGGCGACTTTTTGGATCCGTCGGGAGGGCATCGCGGTCTGGGGCTCCTGGAAAGGGGCGGGGCTGCGACGCGGCCGTCGGGCCCCGGGAAATCGTGTCAGAAGCTGCGGCGCACCTCATCGATCCGGTACACCTCGAGAATGTCGCCCTCTTTGACATCGTTGAAGCCGCCGAGCTTGATGCCGCACTCCATGCCCTCGCGGACCTCGCGGACATCGTCCTTCTCGCGTTTCAGCGTGTCGAGGGGGTAGTCGCCCACCACCCGGCTATCGCGGATGACGCGGACCCGTCCGTCGCGCTGGATGGTACCGGCCAGCACGCGGCACCCGGCCACGGTTCCCACGCGGGTGATGTGGAACGTCTGCTGCACGAGCGCTCGGCCCAGGTCGATCTCGCGCTTCTCCGGCTCGAGCATGCCCTCCAAGGCGGCCTTCAAGTCTTCGGTCACTTGGTAGATGATGTCGTACCGACGGATCTGCACGCCCGTCTGCTCGGCCAGGGTGCGGGCCCGTTCGTCGGGGACCACGTTGAACCCGATGATGACCGCGTCGGAGGCATGGGCAAGCGTGACGTCGGCCTCGGTGATCCCCCCGACCGTGGCCTGGAGCACCTGGATCTGCACTTCGGGATGCTCGAGCTTGGTCAGCTCCTTGCGGATCGCCTCGATCGAGCCGCGCACGTCGGCGCGGAGGATGATGTGCAACGTGCGCACGGCGCTCTCTTCGCCCAGGCGCTCGAAAAGATTCTCGAGCGTGACGTGCACGGGGGCGCCGCCGAGCTGCTGCTCGCGCTCGCGAGTCGCCCGTTGCTCGGCGATGTGTCGGGCCTGGGAGATGCTTTCCAGCACGTAGAAGCGGTCGCCGGCTCCCGGCGCCACGTCGAGGCCGGTCAGGTTGACGGGCATCGAGGGGCCGGCTTCCTTGTGCCGGCGTCGCGGGGCGAGCGTGTCGTACATGGCCTTGACGCGCCCGTGAGCCGCCCCGCACACGATCACGTCGCCCACGCGCAGCGTGCCTCGGTCGACCAGCATCTTGGCCACGACGCCGCGGCCCTGCTGGACTTCGGCTTCGAGGCAGATTCCCGAGCCGGGCCGATCGGGGTTGGCCTGGTACTCGTGCAACTCGGCCACGGTGAGCAGGGTCTCGAGCAGATCGTCCATGCCCTCGCCGGTGGCTGCGCTGGTTTTGACGACCTCGACATCGCCCCCCCACTCGCTGGGAAGCAAGTCGTTGGCCGCCAGTTGCTGCATGACTCGATCGACGTTGACGCCGGGCAGATCGATCTTGTTCAGGGCCACGACGATCGGCACCCCGGCCGCCCGGGCATGGCTGATCGCCTCTTCGGTCTGCGGCATCACCCCGTCGTCGGCGGCAACGACCAACACGGCAATGTCGGTGCAGTTGGCCCCTCGGGCGCGCATGGCCGTGAACGCCTCGTGCCCCGGGGTGTCGACGAAGGCGATGGGGCGCCCGTTCTTGTCGATCTGGTAGGCGCGGATGTGTTGCGTGATTCCGCCCTTCTCGCTGGAGACCACGTCGACGCCCAGGATACGGTCCAGAAGCGAGGTCTTGCCGTGATCGACGTGTCCGAGGAAGGTGACCACGGGCGGACGCGGCTTGAGCAATTCGGGCGGATCCTCCGCCGCGGCGGCTTGAAGCAGTTGGTCTTCCAGACTGAGCGGCGCGCGGAACTCGACGTGCGCGCCGAGCCCCTCGGCCAACAGCTCCGCCGTCTCGCGGTCGAGCGACGCGGCGATGCTCGTCATCGTGCCCAGCTCGAGCAGCTTGCCGAGGACCCGCTGCGCCGGCAGCCCTAACGCCTCGGCGAAGCTGCGGACCGTGCAAGGCAACTCGACGACGACGTTGCTCTTGCGGGGCGCCGCGGTGCTTACGCTGCCGGTCCGCTTCAACCGGCGAGGGACCGGCGCGGCCACGTCGTCGTCGCGTTCGTCGCGCCGCCGCTTGGCCGAGGCCGCGCGCTTGCGCTTGAGCTGCCGCTCTTCGCGCCCGCCGAGCGTGACGGCGCCCTCTTCCGACTTGGCGCCCCGCCCCTTGCGGCCACGCTCCTTGGCCGGCGCCGAGGGGGTCGCCTTCTCGGCGGGCTTGGCCGGCTCGCGGGGCGACGTCTTCTTGGGTGCCGCGCCCCGCTTGGCCTCGTGCTTGCGCAGATGCTCGGAGAGAGGCTTGGTGCCCGCCTTCGAGGCGCGAATCGCGTCGGCGGGAAGCTTGATGTCGGGCTTCTGTGGGGCCGGCTCTTGCGGCTTCGGAGCGGGAGTCGGCTGCTGCGCCTTGGGCAAGGGCGCCAACTTGATCGACGGACCAATCCGCTCGGGCTTGTCCTTTTTCTCCTTGGGCTCCTTGGGCTCCTTGAGGTCTTTGGGCACCTCGGGCACCTCGGGCTCCTTACGCTCCTTAGCGGGAGGGGGCAGGTCGACGGGCGGGCGGAGCTCGGGAGGCGGCTCAACGACGGGCTCGGACGGCTGGGGCTTCTCGTCTTTCTCTGGCTTCTTGCCGAGCACGGGCACCTTCTTCGGCACCGTTCCGGTGGGAGCGACATAGTCTTCTCGGCGCAGGACACCGCCCGGGCCCGCCCCGGTTGGGGCAGCGCCCGAACCGCCGGCGACGCCTGCCTTCTGCGGGGTCGCCGCCTTGCTCGCGCCCTTGCCCCCCTTCAGAAAGGACTCCACCACGGCCCGCTCTTCATCCGAGAGACTGGCCAGCGCAGATCCCTTGCCCGTGATCCCCGTCTTCTTACAGGCATCGATCAGCGTCTTGTGCTCGACCTTCAGTTGCTTCGCTAACGCGTAGATGCGAATCGGCAATTCGACTTCTCCTGAGGTGCCGGCCGAAGTCCCGGCTGGCCGGCGGCTTCCAAACGCTCATCATGACATGGCACACTCTCCTGCAAGCGCGGCCTGTTTCGTCCCGTTGGCGGACGCTTGCCCCAAGCAAGCACCCCGGGCAACCGGCTCGGCCCCGCGGGCGGCAGTTCCGCTCTATGAGTCGCCCTCCCCCGACACGCGCTCGTCCGGATCGGGCAACGCGTCTTGGGGAAATGCGTCGCCCTCGACGGCCTCGGCCGTGGGTTCCGCCTCGGCCGTGGGTTCCACCTCGGCCGTGGGTTCCACCTCGGCCGTGGGTTCCACCTCGTCGGCGGGCTCGACCGTTTCTTCGCCGGCCGACGGCTCCTCAACCGGTTCCTGGCCGGCCGCGGCGGCGTCGTCGGTCGCGGCGGCCATCCTCTCTTCGCGCTGGCGTCGTCGCTCGGCTGCGGCAGCTTGTTCGGCCTCCTCGGCCTTGGCCTCGGCCTGCGCGATGATGTGATCGGCCTGCTCGGCGGTCAGGCCGCCCATCTCCATCAAGTCGTCGGGTTCGATGATCGAGAGATCGTCGTAGGTCAAAAAGCCTTCCCCCACGAGACGATCGGCGAGTTCCTCGTTCATCCCGTCCAGGCTGCTGAACCCGACGATGGCCGCTTCGAGCTGATCGTCGAGTTCTTCGCGGGTCATGATCTCGATGTCCCATCCGCAGAGCTTACTGCCCAGGCGGACATTCTGTCCGCGCCGCCCGATGGCCAGGGACAACTGGTCTTCGCGGACGAGCACGATGGCCCGCCCCAGCATCTGGCAGAGGATGACCTCTTCGACTTCGGCCGGCTGCAGGGCGTTGGGGATCAACACCTGCATGTCGTCGCTCCAGCGGACAATGTCGATCCGCTCGCCGGCCAACTCGTCGACGATGTTCTTGATGCGGTTGCCTCGGACCCCGACGCAGGCGCCCACGCAGTCGACCCGCTGGTCGGAACTGCTGACGGCCACCTTCGTGCGATAGCCGGGCTCGCGGGCCATGGCCTTGATCTCGATCACGCCGTCGGTAATCTCGGGAATTTCTTGCTCGAACAGGCGCCAGACCAATTGGGGGCGCGTGCGGCTAAGGATGATCTTCACGCGCGAGCCCTGCTTGCGGACCTCGCACACCGTCGCGCGCACCCGCTCGTTGTTGTGATGGGTCTCGCCGGGGATCTGCTCGCTTCGGGGCAAAATCGCCTCGGTGTTGCTCAGGGACACCGTGGCCGTGCCCCCGTCGTAGCGCTGGATCACGCCGGTGACCAACTGATCGCGAAGCTCCTGGTACTCATCGTAAAGCGCATCGCGCTCGGCCTCGCGGATTTTCTGGATCATCACCTGCTTGGCCGTCTGGGCTCCGATCCGCTCCGCCATCTCAGCCGGATCGAGGGGAATGCCGTTGTGCGTCCCGGTGATGGTGCCATCGTCGCGGTCGATGTGGATCGCGATCTCCTCGTCTTCGCCGTAGTGCTTCTTGGCGGCCGACACCAGGGCCGCCTCGATGCCCTCGAAGACGATCTCTTTGTCGATGTTCTTGTCGCGGTGGATCGCGTCAACGATCCGCAGCACCTCACCAGGATTCATCGATCAATCATTCTCCCCGTCTGGGGGTATCGCTTGCCCAGGAAACCGTTGCACGGGCTGGAATTGCTCTCTGCCTTCAACGTACTCCGCCTTGGCCGTCGACACCAGGGCCGCGCTCCGTGCCCTGCAAGACGACCTCGCGATCGACCTTCGCATGCGGTGGAGCGGGTCACCGATCCGCGGCAGTTCCGCGGCATTGATCCCCGACCAACCTGCCCTTCTGGGGGGGCGCCGTCCCAGACGCCTCTCCCAAGAAGAGACGACCCACTTTGCGGCGCGGGGCAAGACCGCAACAGCACGGGGGCAGCTCCCCTCATGTTGTTGGAATTCGCACGATACGGGCACGAATCCCCACGCGCAGTCGCCCATCACGCAGCTCAGTGGGCCACGTAATCTGGTAAAGATACCGGGCAATTGCGACAGTGTCAAGCCAACCCCCACGGGCCGAAAAACGGCCCCCCGGAGGCAGGTGACCCCTCGACGCGGGGTCGGGAAAACCCAGGCGCCAAGATTCGGCGCGCCGGCCGCCGGGCTACGGCGGGCGCGAAGAACCATCGAACCCCGTGAGTCGACGGCGCGGTTTGCCGCGGCCTAAGCCTGCTTCAGCATCGCTCGAAACTGCCCGAACAGATAGTCGCTGTCGTGGGGGCCGGCCGAGGCCTCGGGATGGTATTGGACGCTGAAGGCGGGCGCGGCGCGGTGGCGCATGCCCTCGATCGTATTGTCGTTGAGATTGACGTGCGTGATTTCGAGTTCGTCGGGCAGCGACTCGCCGTCGACGGCGAAGCCGTGATTCTGGCAGGTGATTTCCACCCGCCCCGTGTCGCGGTTGAGCACGGGCTGATTGGCTCCGCGATGGCCGAACTTCAACTTGAACGTTGTGGCGCCGCAGGCCAGGGCGAGCAGTTGGTGGCCCAGGCAAATGCCGAAAATGGGCTTCTTGCCCAGCAGGCCGCGAATCGCCTCTTGGGCGTAACGGATCGGCGCGGGATCGCCGGGTCCGTTCGAGAGAAACACCCCGTCGGGATCGAGTTGCAGCACGTCGTCGGCGCCGGCCGTACCCGGCAGGATCGTGACCCGGCAGCCCATATCGAACAGGTGCCGGGCGATGTTCCATTTCATTCCGTAGTCGAGGGCGACCACGTGGGGGGCGCGGGGGCCCGATCGGCGGGCGCTCGACGGATCCAGGCGCGCCCAGGGGCCGAGCCCTTCGTCCCACGCGACGGCCCGTTCGGGAACCACCTCGCGCACCAAGTCGCGACCGACGAGGCCCGGGCTCGCCTTGGCCTTGGCCACCAGGCTGGCGTCGTCGAGTTCGGTGGTCGACAGCACCCCTTTCATGGCGCCGTGGATCCGGGTCCGGCGCACCAGCGCGCGGGTGTCGATGCCTTCGAGCCCGACGATGCCGTAGCGGACGAGATACTCGTGCAACGCGCCCTTTGCGCGGAAGTTGCTCGCCACGCGGCTCCGCTCGCGCACCACGAAACCGGCCAGATGCGGCTTGGCGCTCTCGACATCGTCGTCGTTCACACCGTAATTACCGATCTCCGGATAGGTCATCGTGACGATCTGCCCCCGATAACTCGGATCGGTAAGGATTTCCTGATACCCGGTCATCGAGGTGTTGAAGCACACCTCGCCGTCGACTTCGCCTTCGGCGCCGAAGGCTGTTCCGGTGAAGACGGTTCCGTCTTCCAACGCAAGTTTGGCGGGTCGGGTCATCTTTGCCGAATGGTGCAAGGCAACAATGCGAGGTTTGAGGAAAGCCTCCCGACGGTAACAGGTCGGCGCGGCGCCTTCGCGCCGCGCGCGGCGGCACCGCAACAGACCGCTAAAGTCGAGCGGGGGATCGTCCCGATAGGTTGTTAACGGCTGTGGGTCTACCGGCGCGGTCGAGTCTTCGAACTCACTCCGTCCGGACAGCCGACAACGAGGACTCTTGTACCGGCGAGCAAGAGTCCTCATTTTTTTGCGCGGGCCGCTCCGTCACCCGACCGAACCCGAACCTCTCATTATAGGGTGCGACCGGGCGATCGGATACCTGGGCAGCGCGCCAAGCGTCGGGGCGACCCGGCTCGACCCCCCCCATCACCCCCTACGCGATGGGTTTTCGGGGCGCCTTCTCGAACCCCGCCTTTTCAAGGGCCAACGTGGCTTCGATCGCTTGTCGGGCACGGTGCGCAGCACGTCGGCGTCGGGGCCCGGATCGTTCGCGTACTTGGTGGGTCATCCCTTGGCGCCGACGGTCGGTGCGAGGCAACGGCTAATCTGGCGGACTGCTTGGCGGAGCCGCATCTCGTTTTCGACCAAGGCCATACGGACGAACCCTTCGCCCGACGGGCCGAACCCCGCCCCGGGGCTGACGGCCACATCGCCCTCTTCGAGCAGCTTCATGGCGAAGTCGAAGGTCGACATCTGGCTGGCCCAAGGCTCGGGCACCTTGGCCCATACGAACATCGTGGCCTTGGGTCGCTCGATGGGCCAGCCGAGCCGTTCGAGCCCGTCGCAGAGCACGTCGCGACGTCGCTGGTAAACTCGGGCCTGGGCCTCGACCGCCGCATCGGTGTGGCGCAGGGCCACGATCGCGGCGATCTGGATCGGCTCGAACATCCCATAGTCGTAGTAGGTTTTGATCGTGGCCAGGGCTCGGACCATCTCGGCGTTGCCGGCGCAGAATCCGACGCGCCAGCCCGCCATATTGTAGCCCTTGCTCATGGTGGTCAGTTCGACGCCCACGTCGATCGCGCCGGGCACGGCCAGAAAGCTGGGGGCCTTGTAGCCGTCGAAGCACACGTCGGCGTAGGCCAGGTCGCTGATTACCATGAACCCGTAGCGCTTGGCCAGCTTGACCACGTCGACGTAGAAGTCGGGCTCGACGGTGGTTGCGGTCGGATTGTGGGGATAGTTGACAACGAGCAGCTTGGGCTTGGGATAAAGGTGTTGGCAGGTGTACGCGACGTTCGAGAGCAGTTGGTCGGGCCTGGTCACCTCGAGCAGAATCTGATTGCCCGAGGCCAGAGCCACGGCGAACGCGTGGGCGGGGTACGAAGGGGCGGGCACGATGGCCGTGTCGCCCGGGCCCATCAAAGCCAGGCACATGTGGCTGAACCCGTCTTTCGACCCCAAGCAGACGACCACCTCCCGCTCGGGGTCGAGCCGCACGCCGTAGTGCTTGAAGTACTTGGCGGCCGCCTCGCGGCGCAGGCTCAACAGCCCTTGGGCCTCACTGTAGCCGTGGTTTTTGGGATCGCGCGCGGCCTCGGCGAGCTTGTCGACGACCAGATCCTGGGGCGGATCGGAGGGGTTGCCCATGCCCAGATCGATCACGTCGTCGCCCGCGCGACGTTTCTGATACATTAGCTTGTTGATGCGGGCGAAAAGGTAAGGGGGAAGCCGTTGCACCCGATCGGCGACTTGAATCGAGAAGCTGCGATCCTGGTTGATCGGCTCGCTGGGAAGGTTGTCGCTCATAAATCCTTCAGCCGTTGACCACCTGGAGTGCTTCGTCGCGGGAAGGGCACATCGGCCAGAGCGAGTCGAACCGGGTGACGTGGAGGACTTCCCGGCCCATGTCCGACACGTTGCACAGGGCCATCTTGCCGCCTCGGGCGCGGACCCGCTTCCACAGCGCGGTCATGACCTGGAGCATGCTGGTGCCGAAGTAGGCTGCCTTCTGAAGATCGATGACAACGTTGCGGAGGTCGGAGTTCTCGAAGCGGTCGAGCAGGCCGGTCAGTTCGTACGACATATCCTCCCCGGCCAGGCTCCCCGCGCTGATCATGCAGACCACGACCATGGTTTGGCCTTCGACCTGGACATCGAAGAGCTTGGGTGCGGACATCAGGAATCCTCGTTCTCGGGAACGTCTTCCGAATGGCGGCGTTTGACGAGGGTCACCTCATTGCCCGCGTCGCTGTAGTTCACTTCGTCCATCAGACTTCGCATCAACAGGATGCCGCGTCCGCGGAGCTTTTCGTCGCCTTCTGGCTCGCCCGACCGGCAGAACGCCGCGTGGTCGAACCCGGCCCCCTCGTCGCGGACGACGAAGCGGGCCTCGTCGCGCGACAGCTTGACGTCGACGCGGACTCGCCGATCGCAATAGGGGGGCTGGCCGCGCCGCTGAGCGACCAGGGCATCGTAGGCCGCCTTGTCCGTCTCGCGAAGTTCGTAGCCCACTTCGAGGTTGCCGTGATAAAGCGCGTTCTTCAGCGCCTCTTCCAGAGCGACTCCGATTCGGGTGCGCTGGGGCAGGGGGCAGACCCCGATGCGGGCCACTTCGTCTTGCAGGTTGGCCGCCAGGGGCTCGATCAGGGCGGGATCGTTGTCGAGCACGAAGGCGAACTCGTTCTCGGTCATGTACTCCATCAATTCGATGTGGCCGCGTTTCCGTTGCGACAACGCGAGGACCGACTGGACGGTGTCGACGAGGTTTCCGGCCAGTCCGTGCTTGGGAACGTAGCTGGCCGCTCCCTGCTGGAGCGCCTGGATGGCGATCTCTTCGTTGCCCTGCGAAGTGATCAGGACCACGGGCACCAGGGGCCATTTCTTCGTCACCACCCTGACCAATTCGAGTCCGTCGACCTCGGGCATGACCAGATCGGTGACGACCAACTCGGAGGGGGAGCGTTCCATCTTGGCGAGCGCCTCCGCCCCGTTCGTGGCATAGTCGAGTTCCAGATTCGTGTCCTTCGACAGCACCTCCCCCACCACACGGAGATCGACCTGGGAATCGTCGACAACCAGTACGCTCGTCATAAGAACATTTCCCCCAGCGGCGCTTCGGCTCAGCCCAATTTGGGGAGCCCCCGGCGCTATCTCCTAAGTGATTTACGTGCAACTAGTTTAGCAACAAGGGAACGGGACATGCTACCGCCCGGTCGAGGGGATGATCGCCCTCGAATCGACCCGGAAGACTCTCGTATCGTCCTATCTTCCCAGATGGCCTTTGTTTTTGGAAGACCGGGCGAAACACGCCTCAGCCCGGATTGCCCGGGATCCGCGCGGTCCGGCACATCGACCCGATCGGTAAGCGTTGGTAACTCTTTAGGCACGAATCGCTTGCGCCTCGGGTTGGGCATGGGGCGCGCGTTCTCGCATCCAGGAAGACGGCGCGTTTTTTTCCGGCAAGGAGCGTCGCCCGCACTACGAACGTCGGTCGACCCCTCTGGTCTCGTGCGCGCCCGACGATTCGGGCAGATCGCACGCACTTCGCCCCTGCCCGAAGAGCCAATCGGCCAGTTCGGGCTCGCCATAGGCGCGGCTCCAGACGTTGTGTGCCATGCCCTTGTACTCGGTGTATCGCGGTCGCCCCCCCGCCGCCTCGAGCGCCTTGACGGCGCCTCGCGAGCGTTCGACGGGCACGGTCGGATCGTCGCGTCCGTGGAAGAGCCAGAGGGGCAAATGGGCGATGTCGGCGATTCGCCCGTGGTCGGCTCCGCCGCAGATCACGACCGCCGCGGCGAAGTCGCGCGGACGCCGCAACAACAGATCGAACGTGCCGAACCCGCCCATCGACATGCCCGTGACGTAACGGCACCGGGCATCGATCGGGTATCGCTCGTCCAGGAAGTCGAGCAACTCGAGGGTCAGACCCATCGGCCGGCTCGGGCGACTGGGCGTACGGTGCGGCGTCGCATCGCTCCAGGAAACCTCGACCCAGCGGCAGTCGGCCGGGCACTGCGGCGCGACGAGAAAGCACGGGCGAGCCTCGTCGGCAACGAGCCGAAGCACTTCGGGGTGGGTCAATTGCGCTTCGTTGTCGCTGCCCCGCTCGCCCGCGCCGTGCAGAAAGACAATCAGCGGATACTTCGCGCCGGCATCCCAGCCGGGAGGGCGGAACAGGCGGTAGGGCAGTGTTCCGCCTCCGCTGCGGTACACGCATCGACGGAGTCGGTGGCGAAGGTTCGACTCGTCGCCCATCGCGAAAGTGTCTCGCGGCCCTGTTCTTTCGTCCGAGCCGGTCCCGGTGGCAACGGAATCGTCGGCCGCCTATTTGTGATAACCCAATGCCTCGATCACGGCGAGCATCTCTTCGTACGACAAGAACCGCCGGCGGTGCCGCACCTTGTATTCGTCGATGGCCGTGGCGAGTTCTTGGGCCGCCGCCGACAGGTTCTCGTGGCTGTTGGCGAACTGGCGCCGCTCGCAGACCGGCGCGGTCGCGGCGACCGCGGGATTGCGGCGATCCACGAAAACCTCGCCCGAGCTCTCTAGTCCCTGAGACATCTGTTTGGTTCTCCCAAGAGTGATCCGAAAACGCGGCGGACACCCCGTCGTGTCAAGCCTAGGTCACGGGCGGGCCCGCGCGCGGACAAGCCGTCTCGATTATCCAAGGGGTCAGGTAAACGTAGCCCACCGCACCCGATTGCGTCAAATCGGTCGTCGCGGTGCTGCCGGTTGAATCGTTCGACGCGGGATTGCATCGACGGTCTATAGCGACTGGGCAAGGTGGTGGAGCGTCGAGACGACACGGGCGGCCCGCGCGCCGGACACGCGGCCCGACTCGCTACTTTGCAGGACCGCCCGACTTGTACTATCGCGGGCGCTCACCGCCGGACGGCGTCATTGCGGTTCTGCGCCAAGGCCAGTTGGCTGAGCAGCTCGCGGCTCGGCTGATGCAGGGGATCCAATGCCAGGGCGTCGCGGGCCGCCGCGGCCGCTGCCTCGGGGCGCCCGGCCCGCCACTGAGCCCAGCCCAACTCGCACAGCACCTCGGCGGTCAGCTCCCCGCGGGCCCCGGCCTCGACCAAGCTGTCGGCCGCCTCGCCAAAGCGACTCAGGGCCGCGTAGGCCAGGCCCAGCTCGACGAAGACCTGTTGCGACGGGGCGCCCGGCCCGCGTGACTCGGCCAGCCGCTGCAACACCGCCAAGGCACGTTCGGGCTGATTCGACTCTCGATACACCCGGGCCAGCGCCAATCGGACGTGACGGTCGTCGGGGGCCAGTGCGAGAGCCCGGTGCACGTCGGCCAGGGCCTGCTTGGCCTCGCCGCGGGCGCGGCTCACCTCGGCCCGCGTGGCCCAGGCATCCGCCGATTTCGGGTCGAGATCGAGGGCGCTTTCGACATCGACTCGCGCCCGTTCGAGTTCGCCGGCCTCCAACCGCATCCTGGCCAAGCGAACGAGCGTCTCGGCGCTGTCGACGGCCAGTTGCGATGCCTCCTCCATTTGGGCGATGGCCTCGCTCGATTTGCCCTGGTGCCAGAGGACCTCCGCATAGTGCCGCCGCGCGTCGGGATCGAACGGGCAGGTCTTCACCGCCTCGTAGAGCAACTCTTCGGCCCGCTGCCACTGGCTTCGCTCGATCGCGGCCACGCCCTGCTGGCACAATCGGCGGCTGGCGACCAGCGACTGCGGGATCGCCCCACCCCGGCTCGGCAGTCGGCACCCGATCAGGACGACGCTCACCAGGACGATCGACGCACGAGCCACTCGCATTTGGTCCTGCAACCCGAACACCAGATGTGTTCACCCCGCGTCAAGGCGCGGGCGCCGAGCCCGGCGGCAATGTGAATTCGCGGCAATCCGCGGCAACTGCGCGGATTGGGCGGTCATCGTAGCAGAACCGACCTCGAAGTGCCACCCCGTTTTTCGCAGACCCCGCGGCGGGGAGCCCTATGGTTCGCAGGCGGGGACGCAGGTCGCCGGGCGGCACGTTCGGGGAACGCACCCGGCCGACCGACCGGCGCGCGGCGCACAGTCTCTCGGGCCACATGCTCTCAGCCGGCTCGCCGCACCCAGACAAGCGGCGGGTGTTGCACCCAAGCTCTTCGCGCGGCCGACCGCAAGGCGGCTGTCCACGGAAAAACCTGTCCCGGGGGCACAAGCGACGGGCCGGCAACAAGTGCGCGGCCCGCAGAACCGCGGCACACAGGGCTCGCACGGATCGAAACCGCACGTGGGACTGCCATACGTGGTCGGGCCTGCGCAGGGCGACGAATAGGATGTCCAGGCAGCTTCGACGGCGGCGGCCGGCAGCAGCAAAGCCGCGGCAACCGTCGCGAGAAGGATCCAACGGGTCATTTCTGAATCTCCGACGAGAGGGGGGCACGATATCCTCGCGGTGCGAACGAGGCTGCACCGTCACGTCCAAAGTATACGTCGCATCGGCGGTGCGGGGCTGCTTGGGCCGCCTCGACGGCAGGAAAGGGGGGAGGCGGCACGGGTCATTGTCTTCGCAACGGCGCGCGCCAAGAAAGGCAAAAGCCGGACCTCCCGAGGGAGGTCCGGCTGCATTCGACGGGAACATCTGAGCCGAGACCAACAGGGCAGGCCCCAACTCGACGAAGCTTTTCCACCCCGGGGTGGGCCAGCTCTCAGCCCGGCCCAGCCCCCGTGCTTACGCCTCGGTCTTGGGAGCCGGAGGAGCTTCCTCGGCGGGCTCGGCCGGGGCCTCAGCGGGGGCGGCTTCCACGGGCTCGCAAGTCGCCGGAGCGCAAGTCACCGGCTCGCAGGTGACCGGCGCACAGGTCTTCGGCCGGCAGGTGCGGGCACGCAGACGCTGCAACAAACCGACGCGCGGCTTGCAGGTCGCCGGAGCGCAGGTGACCGGCTCGCAGGTCGCCGGAGCGCACGCCACGGGCTCGCAGGCCGCGGGCTCGCAGGTCGCCGGCTCACACGTGGCCGGCGCACAGGTCTTCGGCCGGCAGGTGCGGGCACGCAGACGCTGGAGCAAACCGACGCGCGGCTTGCAGGTCGCCGGGGCACAGGTCACGGGCTCGCAGGCCGCCGGAGCGCACGCCACGGGCTCGCAGGCCGCCGGCTCGCAGGCCGCCGGCTCGCAGGTGGCGGGCTCACACGTGGCCGGCGCACAGGTCTTCGGCCGGCAGGTGCGGGCACGCAGACGCTGGAGCAGGCCGACACGCGGCTTGCAGGTCGCCGGAGCGCAGGTGACCGGCTCGCAGGTCGCCGGCTCGCAGGTGGCCGGAGCGCAGGTTTGCGGCGCACACGTGCGTGCGCGAAGCCGATCGAGCAGGCCCACGCGGGGCGCGCAGGTGACCGGCGCACAGGTGGCCGGTTCGCAGGTGACCGGCGCACACGTCTTGGGACGACAGGTCAGGGCGGCATCCGCCGTCAGGGCGGCGCCCAGCACCACAACAACTGCGATGCCAATGACACAGATCCGATTCATTCGTGAATCCTCCTACTAACAGGTACCGTAGCGTAACGGGATTCGCAGGGTTGCCGTCATCGGTTGTCTCACTCCCCCGCCTTGACGGCCGACGGAAGGGGAGTCGCCCAAACGCGGATTCGTTCCACCGCGACCTCGCCTCATGCTGCCCTGTTGAAGCATTCCGATCGGGTCCGATGGTAACGGATACGAAGCTTAGAACGTTAGGCTAGCATGGATGGAGTCAATGTCAAGCGGGGCAAGGCGAGAAAATGTGCGCATTGGGGCGCGCTGGAAGTCTGGGGGGCCTGCGACACCAAGAACGCAGAAGGGCGATTGCACACAAAAGAGGCAAATAACCCCACCAGAAAGGTGGCTTGCCAGATTCGACGCCAAGCCACAAGAAGAGCGCTAAACCCTTTCAGAAAAAGGGCTTATAGCGAGCGCCTCGGTTCCGCTCCCACCCTGAACCACCGGAAAGATATGCCATGCCCACCCGAAATGCCTGGAACGCGATCAGCGCGTCACAGAATCGCCCGGATTCTCGGGTTGCTGGGCCTGGAGATTCCCGACCTCGGAGGTCGGCTCGGATCGCTGGCGGGCCTCGTCGATCTGCTGGAGCGTCTCGTCGAGCTTCTCGAAATCGAGCATCATGGGAGGCTCGTCGGGCCCCATCGCGGCCGCCAGTCCCCCGACGCGCCATCCCTCGGGCTCGCGACGAAGTATCCACACCAGGTCGAGTGTGTGGGGATTTCCGTGCATGTCCAGATCGGTCCACGTGCAGGCCACGCCGGCGCGGTCCTCAGGATAGTATTCCACCTCGCCGACCTCGAAGCGGGCCGTATCGCTGGCGATCGGCCCGATCGGGCTGTCGAGCCGCGCAAGCTGCGTTCGGGCGGCCCGGGTGTACATCCGCGTGAAGATTTCGTCTTCGCCCCGCCGGAGGGCCTCCAGGAACACCGCCACCGCCGATTCGGGCTTGCTCGTGTCTTGCGACGCCAGATCTTCGACCCGGTCGAGGCTCGACGCGGTCGAGGTCCCTTGGGACGAAGCTTGGGCCTCGGTCGAGGCGGCCGGGCTGCCCGAGGATGCCGGGCCGTCACCGGGCGACGGCGACTTGCCGCAGCCGATCAACCCCACCCCGAAAACGACGAGAAGCAACGTCTTGCTGTGGTACCGCATCCCTACGATCTCCCGGAAGACGACGTGACGTTCCGTGTCCGGCCCCACGGGGCCGCTGCCGAGCGGGCCATCGGGTCCGCATCGTGGGCGCGATCGCTCAGCAGCGGCAGAAGTGTCGCACGAACCGCCTTCCGAGTCAAGGCGAGATGGGCCGGCCCCGCGGGACATCACCAACCCTTCTGCCGCCGTGAGATCGCAGGTGGCGGATGACCC
>Ga0334883_1002934_pt1 | contig 19484 bp, 14 predicted proteins | sample GraSluR1_MG_6_FD_207230 | JGI IMG/M metagenome (GOLD analysis project Ga0334883, IMG submission 207230) | Sludge microbial communities from methane-producing bioreactor in Wageningen University, Netherlands - Granular Sludge_09_05-R1 | ecosystem: Engineered > Bioreactor > Anaerobic >...
CTTAGGAGGAGCTCATTGCGAGGTTGCCCAGGCGCAGGCCTGCAGTTGAAGCGCTGCAATCAGGCGCGCAACGATCATGAGTTAAGCTCTCAGTAAGCGGGTCCCAAAGGAAGAACAAACCCCCTATCGTAAGGGGAGCCTGAGCGGAGACCCGCAGCTGAAGCGTTGCCCTTTTGCACGCAACGATCGTGAGCAAAGGTAACAGTAATTAAAACTTAGAGAACGCTCTTCCCACCATTGCGAGGTTGCCCAGGCGCAGGCCTGCAGTTGAAGCGCTGCAATCAGGCGCGCAACGATCGTGAGCAAAGGTGACAGTAATTAAAGCATAAGAAGTATCACCCACCCATTGCGAGGAAAGGCACGCCGTCGTAAAGTGAAAGCGCGCAGATTAACCAGCAAGCCCGGTTGAGCTGATTGCTCAACCGGGCTTATTAGATTAAATCAAACCAGAATTAAATGGTTTTTCTCATTATTCGTTGACGATTTTATCCTGCTTTTCCCAGCGCGACCAGGCTGGAGAGTCGATATTCTCGCCCCTGGCATAGGCGCTGCTTCCGACAGCGGCGAGATGAGGCTTCTTTTCCTGCTGAACCGCCCTGAATCCGGTTGCGATAACGGTAACCCTAACCTGATCCTGGCAGTTTTCATCGATAACCGCACCAAAAATAATGTTAGCATCGGGGTCAGCGTATTCAGAAACTATCTCAGCTGCTTCATTAACTTCATAAAGACCGAGATCACTGCCACCGGTTACATTAATCAATATACCTCTTGCTCCCTGAATTGAAGTCTCGAGCAGGGGACTGTTAGTAGCTGCCTTGGCTGCCTCAACAGTCCTGTTTTCACCGCTACCCTGACCCACACCCATCAGGGCGGGACCAGTTTCAGACATAATAGTGCGCACATCGGCAAAATCGAGGTTAATTAAGCCAGGCACAGCAATCAGATCGGATATACCCTGAACACCCTGCCTGAGTACATCATCAGCTACCCTGAATGCTTCCAGAATAGGGGTTTTCTTTTCAACAATCTGCAACAGGCGATCATTTGGAATCGTGATCAGTGTGTCCACCTTTTCTTTAAGGCAACTTATGCCTTCTTCGGATTGCTGCTTACGCTTCCTGCCTTCAAAGCCAAATGGCTTAGTTACCACCCCGACAGTGAGGGCTCCAAGTTTGTGGGCAATTTCAGCAATAACCGGCGCAGCGCCGGTTCCTGTTCCACCGCCCATACCAGCAGTAACGAAAACCATATCCGAACCCTTAAGCATTGCTTCAACTTCTTCACGGCTTTCTTCAGCAGCTTTTTTACCTATACCCGGGTTTGCTCCAGCCCCGAGACCTTTTGTCAGTTGTTCACCTATCTGAAGCTTGGTAGGGGCGTTGGCCAGGTATAACGCCTGGGCATCTGTATTAACAGCGCAGAATTCAACACCCTGTAAACCTGAAGCGATCATCCTGTTTACAGCATTGCTTCCTCCTCCGCCGATTCCAACTACTTTTATAGAAGCAAATTGTTCCATTTCAATGTCAAACTCAATCATTTATAGACACCTCCTGTTAATGGTCAACTCTCTTAGTCTACGATGTCAGACATCCAGTCTTTAATCCGCTGCCATAGTCCCGGACCGCGTTTTTTAACGGGTCTACTGCGTTCGTTAACATACATCCGGGGCTGGTAGCGCTGAACATAATAGAGCAACCCGATCACTGTCGAATAGGTGGGACTCTGTATTCCTGATACTTCAAAATCAGCCAGGCGAACCTGATCACTCTCAAAAAACTCGCCGGCCACCTCGGTTATGCCCTTCATAGAAGCAACGCCTCCGCGCAATACCACTCCCGCCGGGGGGAGGTGTGACCAACCCATTTTGATTAACTCTTCCTTGGCAATCTGAAAAATCTCCTGTATCCTCGGCTCAATAAATGCGGTGAGCTCTCTTTCCGACACCAGCCTGAGCTCATTGCTGCCTACAGACTTAACTTCAATTTTTGGTTCACTTTCAGCATAAGATTGCACGGCTGCCGCATGTTCCCGTTTCAGGTCTTCCGCATTCTGATGGTTAATCCTCAGACCGGCCGCCAGGTCGGTGGTTATATGATCTCCTCCGACAGGAATTACAGCAAGCTTTTGCAGTTTTCCATGCTGGAAAAGCGCAATTTCAGTAGTTCCACTTCCAATGTCAATCAGGAACACTCCAAGATCGCGCTCATCAGGCGTTAAAGACACCTCGGCATTGGCTAACGCCTGTAATACCAGACCACTGATGTTAATACCGGCACGATTAATGCAGCGTAATAGGTTGTGCAGGGAAGTAATCAGGCTCGTCACTACCAAAGCATCAACTTCCAGGCGAACTCCCAGCATTCCCAGGGGATCTCTAATCCCGTCAAAACCGTCGACAATGTATTCACGGGGGATGATGTCTACAATTTCGCGATCCATGGGCAGAGCAACAACTTTTGCTGCCTGCATGACCCTTTCAAGGTCTTCTTCCCGGATTTCCCGGTCTTCTGAGGTAACTGCAACAACACCGCGATTGGTTACCAGGTCGATATTCAGACCTTTCAGCCCAACATATGCCGACTCAATTTTCGTGCCGGCCATGCGTTCGGCTTCTTCAACAGCTAAGAGTATCGATTCAACTGTTTTTTCCAGATCGACGATGACACCTTTTCTTACACCATCGGAAGGGCTTAAACCTAAACCGATAATGTTAACAGTACCGTCGGGGCGGGGTTCGCCAATCCCAACCCTAACCTCAGCTGTACCAACATCTATACCAACTATATAGTTTTTCTTGTTCACTTATTTACCCCCTTACCCTTCCCAACCTGGTGCGTTGTTACTAAATTATTCAACACATATCAACAATTTCCTTTTTTTTTCTAATGTTCCACCTCCTTTTCGGAAATCATCGTGCTACCGGAGGCTACCAATCTTTTTCCGGATCGAACATCAAGCCGGACAGAAGCGTCACCGTCGATTAATGGAATGCTTTCGCTAACCAGCAGCAGCTTCGTCCCCATATTTTTACCATCACCCAACCATATCTCCCATCCTTCTTTCGTAAAAATGACAAGGTTGAAGCGGTCTGAAAAATCCATGGTTTCGATATCAAGTAATTCAGATCCCGCCCAGTTTGTAAAAAAATTGCTCAGGGTTTCTCTCCTGGAAGAACAGGCCAAAGGCTCACCGGGCATAAGCAGCGTGTCACTTATACCGGTTATCACTGGAAAACCGGCCGCTGTTTCTCCTGTGAAAGCAAAACATACGGCGTCCCTGTCTATCATCCAGTATCCATCTGCCGAAATAAGGTAAGCAGCAAGAGTTCTTTCAGTAACGGTCAGCACGACTGAATCAGGTAGTTTTCTCTCAATATCCACATCTTTAATTTCCGGGTAGTCCTGCATAATCCGCTCTGCTATCTTTTTTTCATTGAGCAAAAACATGCTCATACCTTCTTCCAGGCCGCCTGAAACAATTATCGCCCCTGCAGCAATATCTACTGCTCCATCAACAATGATATCTGATACCCGGAAGAAAGCTTCGCCGTGCTTAATTACAATTATTAACACAGCCAGAACAGCCAGTTTTAAGAGCAGGTGCAAAAATCTCTTCCAGCCGGGTTGCCTTTTCTTGTTTTTAACCAGCTTAATATGATCTTTCTTTCCGGCCATGCTCAGCGCTCCTCCCCAATAATTTTCACTTCAGGATGCAGTTCATAACCATGTTTTTCTTTAACCAAAGCCTGGACGGCCTTTATTATTGCCAGGATATCAGCAGCAGTAGCCGCACCCCTGTTTACAATAAAGTTAGCATGCTGACTGGACACCTCAGCCCCACCAATGCATATTCCTTTACCGCCCGCCTCTTCGATCAAACGGCCGGCAGGGTTATCAGGCTGATTGCGAAATACACTTCCACAACTTGGCAGACGGGGATGCCGGCGTAAACGTTCACTTATGAATTCTTCCATTTTCTCTTTTATTATCACTGGATTTCCTTTTTCCAGTTCCAGGCTAACTTCTATTAATACACCCTTTTCGGCCAGGTTACTGGTACGGTATCCAAATATCAGCTCGCTTTTATTAAGGATATTGTTCTCCCCTTCATCGGTTACCAGCCTGACCGTTGTAACCCTGTCACCGATATAACCCCCAAATGCTCCGGCATTCATGATTACCGCCCCACCAAGTGAACCCGGAATGCCAACTGCAAACTCCAGACCGGTCAAACCATGGTCCAGCGCTGATTTGGAAAGCAGCGTCATCGGGGTTCCTGCCCCGGAAATCAGAGCAGTCCCGGATCGTTTAACATAGCAAAATGGCTGTCCTATATTTATAACCAGGCCCCTGATTCCGCCATCGAGAACAAGCAGGTTACTGCCATTGCCAGTAATATAATATGGGATACCGTGCTTACGGCAGGTTGAAATAATTTGAACCAGTTCTTCAGTATCTGCCGGGCTGACATAATAGTCTGCCGGGCCGCCAACCTGCCAGGTAGTATGCAGTGACATCGGTTCAGCAATTTTTACTGTTGATTTAATTTTTTGCTGTAACTCCTGCTCAAAACTCATGATGCCACCTCCCGAAGAACAGAATACATCCTATCTGCTGCATCTGGCATACCCATTTTCCTGCTGTTTACTGCCATCTGTTTTAGCTTCTCCGGATCACCAATCATTTCATTAATTACTTCGGCCAACCGAACATGATCGAAATCTTTTTCTTCGATTAAGACAGCTGCAGACCTGTCCGATAGAAGCCTGGCGTTGTAGTACTGGTGGTTATTAACCACATTCGGTGATGGAACGAGGATGGCCGGAATCCCCAGCGAGGTTATTTCAGCCAGGGTGGTAGCCCCGCTCCGGGTTAAAACCAGATCAGCAGCTGCCAGTGCTGTCGGCATGTCTTCCAGGTATGAAAATAGTTTCAGCTGCCCGGGAATTTCACCGATAGCTGCTTTCACATCCTCATAATAAATATCACCGGTGACATAGATTATTGTCAGCTTTTCGGGAAAGAGTTTCTGTTTCAGGTATTCTGTTACAACTTCATTCAGCTTTTGAGCTCCCCTGCTTCCGCCATAAACCAGCAGCACCCTGCTGTCGGACTCTATTCCAAATTTAGCAGTTCCTGCTTCACGGCTTACATTTATCACTTCACCGGCCCGGGGGTTACCGGTAAATACTATTTTTCGCCGGCATCTCATTTTAGATTCAGTCTCAGCAAATGATATACACACTCTCCTGACAAAAGGGGCCATAATACGGTTAGTCAAACCAGGCAAGGCATTCTGCTCGTGTAGCACCACCGGGTATCTCTTGCAAACTCCTGAGAAAATCAACGGTGCGGCTACATAACCTCCCGTTCCCAGGATCACGTTTGGCTTAAAATCATTGATGATTCTTTTTGTTTGCCTGATTCCACAGAAAAGATCCCTGATTGTTTGTCCCAGGCCACGCAAGTTACGCTGAAGCCCGCTGGCAGGTATGGTAAGTAGTTTGTAACCGGCAGAAGGAACAATTTTGTTTTCCAGGCCCCTTGCACTGCCGACAAAAAGTATTTCAGATTCACTGTCGTGCTTCTGAACATGGCGTGCCAAGGCCAGGGCCGGATAAATATGACCTCCTGTTCCTCCTCCTCCGATTAAAATTCTCATTAAGCTTGCTCCTTTAAGCAGTTTTTCTATCTTGACCGTGTCTGGATATATTTAATAATATGCCTACAGATATAAGAGTGAAGAATACTGAACTTCCCCCGGCGCTGATCAGCGGCAGGTTAATTCCTGTAACCGGAACCGAACCGGTAACTACGGCGACATTGACCAGCGCCTGAAGCGCTATTGTGAATGTTATGCCAGCTGCCAGCAAACTGCCGAAAAGATCAGGCGCTTTCAGGGCAATTTGAAATCCCCGCCAGGTAAAAATCAGGTAGAGCAACAAGATTGCCGCAGCCCCGATAAACCCCAGTTCTTCTCCAATTACTGCGAAAATAAAATCGTTCTGCGGTTCAGGAAGATAAAATAACTTCTGCCTTCCCCGACCAAGCCCGCTGCCAAAGATGTGGCCGCTGCCCAAGGCGTAAAGCGACTGAATAACCTGGTATCCGGTATCACTCGGGTCAGCCCAGGGATCGAGAAAAATGAATATTCTTTTCAAACGGTACTCTTCCCGGGCCATCAGGTAAATCAGGGGCGGTATGCCTATTACGGAAAGACTGGCCGCCCTTAATACCGGTACCCCGGCGATAAAAACAATGATTACAGCGCCCATTAAAACTATTAGCGAGGTACCAAAATCTGGCTGCATGGAAATCATCAACAGCGCCGCTGCAGCAATGCCCAGGGGCAGGATAGTTGCAGTCCAGATATTCTTCAAATTAATCCTGCGGCTGCTCATATATGCTGCTGTAAATATAATAAAAGCCAGTTTGCTGAATTCAGAAGGCTGGAGAACTACCGGGCCAAATGCCAACCACCTTTTCGCTTCAGTTCCCAAATCCGTTCCCAACCCGGTAAATATTAATCCCAGCAGCGCAAAGTTAACAACCAGGATCAAGAGCGACATTTTTTTAAGTTTAAGATAGTGAATCCTGGAAAACAGATAAAGTCCAAACAAACCAAGGACAATCCACATGGCCTGCCTTTTCAGGTAATAATAGGAATCACCACTTCTTTCTTCGGCCAGCACAAAACTGGCGCTAAAAATCATAACCAGCCCAATGGCAAGAAGCAGCAGCGTGGTCAGCAGCAGCACCCGATCAAACTCCCGGCGATTGCCCTTTGCGGCCATTTAATCTTCTCCTCCTGCGCCTGTTGAGTGTATGCCTGTAAGTAAAAGTTCTTTAAAAGTATTCCCTCGTTCTTCGTAATCTCTGAACATATCCCAGCTGGCACAGGCCGGTGAAAGAAGAACAAGATCGCCTTTTTCGCCCAATTTACCGGCTTCTGCTACTGCCTGGGCCAGGCTGTCGGCAAACCTGTAATTCCTGAAACCTTCTTTTTCTACTGCAGCAGCAAGCTGTTCTTTCGTTTCGCCCAGCAGGATCAACTCCCTGACATTTGCCCTGATTGCCGCGGCCAGCTCACTAAAATCAGATTTTTTATCTTTTCCGCCTGCGATGAGAATGATGGAACGTCCCGGGAAAGACTGCAGGGCCCTGATCGTTGCTCCGGGGTTAGTTCCTTTCGAATCATTTATGTAATCAACTCCATTAAATTTTGCAACATGTTCAAGACGGTGTTCAATTGCCTTGAAGCTTTGCAGAACTCTTCCTATCGAGGCAGAGTCAGCTCCGGCTGCCCAGGCTGTTGCTGTTGCAGCCAGGGCATTCTCCAGGTTATGGGCTCCGGGAAGGGTTAACGCTGAAATAGGACAAACCTTCGCCGGGGATGATCCGTGGTTATATATAACAATCCAATCATCTTCCAGCCCTGCTCCCCGCTCCACTGGTGAACTGTCAAACCAGACCGGGATCGCATTTGTTCTTTCACACAGGGAAGCTATAGCTGCGTCACCTGCATTTAGCACAATATAATCACTGCCAACCTGGTTTTCTGTAATGCGGCTCTTGGCCCTGAAGTAATTTTCCACGCTGCCGTGATAATCTAGATGATCCTCGGCAAAATTAAGAAATAGAGCGATAAAAGGTCTGAATTGATTTATGTTGTCAAGCTGAAAACTGCTTAATTCGGCAACAATGTAACCCTGTGCGCTAAACTTTCCACCCAGTTCACAAAGTGGGTTTCCAATGTTGCCTGCCGCCACAACTGGCGCTAACCCGGCTTCCTTCAACATGGCGGTAATCAAGGCAGTTGTAGTTGTTTTACCATTGGTTCCTGTTACCCCGATAATGGGCGCTTTGATAAATAAATAAGCAAGTTCAATTTCAGATATAACCGGTATACCCAGCTGATCAGCCTTTTCTATTATTGCATTTCCCGGAGGAACACCCGGGCTTTTAACAATTAATGATAATTCCGGATTTACTAGATCGGGAGAGTTATTCCCGGTTACCGCTTTTACATTTGATAGACTCTCCAGTCTTGACAGCTCTGTTTTCAGTTCGGATGATTCTTTTTTATCGGTTATGGTAATTTCAGATGCACCTCCGGCGGACATCAGTTCTGCTGCCGCCACACCACTGCGGGCCATTCCGACCACCATAACTTTTTTGCCTTTAATTAAATCAATCATCACGAACCTCCGGTTACAACAAGTTACTCATTTAAAGTATTTATGCTTATAATCTTACAGGTAAATCAGTACCCCCATTAAAGCAAATATTGCTGCAGTTCCCCAGAACACAAGGACTACTTTCCATTCAGTCCAACCTTTCAGCTCAAAATGGTGATGCAGCGGGGCCATCAGGAACACCCTTTTACCGGTCAGTTGAAAGCTGGCGACCTGGGCAATTACTGAAAGAGTCTCTACAACATAAATCCCCCCGATAATGATCAGAAAAAGTTCGCTTTTGGTGATAACTGCCAGGGCTGACAGGGCTCCACCAAGCCCCAGGGAGCCGACATCACCCATAAAAAGTCGGGCCGGGTGACGGTTAAAAACAAGGAAACCGGCTGTTGCCCCGATCAATGCTGCACAGACGAGCATCACCACCGATTGTTCATTAGTGAAGCCAATATACAGAAAAGCTACCAACACTATTATCGTTATTCCTGCCGCAAGCCCGTCTACGCCATCTGTCAGATTTACAGCGTTAGTGGCGGCAACCACTACCAGAAATAGAAAAACAGGATAGAAGAAGCCCAGGTTTATTGTTAAATCGAGAAAAGGTAGAACAATTAAAGGGTCATAGTAACCAAGCAGGTAAAGCAAAAGAGCAAAAACAGCGGCAATCAGCAGCTGCCCAACCAGCTTGGATCTTGCCCGAAGACCGAGTGACTGCTTGCTGACGATTTTTCGGTAGTCATCTATAAAGCCGATTGCTCCGCAAACCAGCATAACCAGTAGTATAAGCCAGGCAGCGGGTGATGAACCCGTAAAAATGATAATTGTAACGGCTGCAGCAAGTAGAAATATAACACCACCCATGGTCGGCGTCCCGGCTTTACCGGCATGCACTTTTGGGCCATCTTCCCGTATCTGCTGACCATACTGCAGTTTAACCATCCGTTTTATATAGGCAGGGTAGGTAAGCAGCGCCAAGATCAGTGCTATAATTAAAGATAATATTACGTTCAGCATCCCGGGCCATCCACCTTCCTAATCCTTTATAAACTCCCGCACTATGTTCTCCATTTTCATACCGCGCGACCCTTTAACCAAAACAAACCAGTTCTTTTGCAGTGGTAAAGTTGCTAAAACTGTTAAAGCTTCTTCGTGATCGCTGCATTTGCTTATCTGTACGCCGAATCTTGCAGCTTCATCAGCAGCCAGCGCCGCCAGTTCGCCCACAGTTACCAGGTATTTTAAAGAGCAATCGGCCGCGAAGCGGCCGATTGATGTGTGTGCTTCGCGAGCGGCGAATCCGAGCTCGAGCATGTCACCGAGCACAGCGACTGTTTTATCACCGCCCAACCCGGTAAGGACTTTAAAGGCTGCCCTTACCGAATCCGGATTGGCATTGTAGGTATCGTCAATAATACCTATACCCTTACTGTTATAGAAAACCTGGAGCCTTCCTTCAGAAGTTTCGCTTTTCTTAAGACCTTCCTGCATCTGGTTTAAGTCAAGCCCCAGGATATAACCGACGGTAAGAGCCGCCAGGGCATTGCTGGCCGACTCCCGTCCAGGGAGGGGTGTTTCAAACAACCCCTCTCTATTATCTGGAAAACGCACCCGGAAAAAGCAGTTTTCTCCCCGTTGAGACAAGCTGAAGCCTTTTATATCGCCCTGGTTGAAGCCGTAGTAGAATGCCTTTCCCGGGTAACGTCTCCCAAGCTTTAGGAGGCGGGGATCATTGCTGTTTAAAACAGCTACCCCGCCTGAGCCGAGGTTATCAAGTAATTCTCCTTTCGCATTTGCTATGGCATCTATTGAGCCCAGCATTTCTATGTGAGCCTCGCCGATATTGGTTATTACCCCAATTGTCGGTTTGGCAATCCTGCACAAGGTGGCAATTTCGCCTGGGGCGCTCATGCCCATTTCCAGGACAACTGCCCGGTGTTTTTTCTCCAATTCCATTATGGTTAAAGGCAATCCGATTTCATTATTCAGATTTCCTGATGTTTTCAAGGTCTCGTAATTAGCCGACAATACTCCGGCTGTAAAATCTTTAGTAGTTGTTTTGCCGCTGCTTCCTGTAATGCCGATAACCGGCAAATCAAATTCATCACGGTAAGCAGAGGCCATTTTTTGCAGGGCGAGCAGAGAATCATTGACCCCGATCAGCAGGAAATCGGCTGGGATAGTTTCATCCCTGGCTGCTCCCAGCTCGTAAAAAGCAGCGGCAGCCCCTTTTTCGGCAGCCATGGCAACGTATAGATGGCCATCAGTATTTTCTCCCCTGAAAGGGATAAACAGGTCTCCCGGCTTAACCCGGCGCGAATCGATCGCTATACCGGTAATTTCCTGTTCAGGACTTCCCTGCAGCAGCCGGCCGTTGCTGTACCTGATTATTTCCCTGCCCGTTAATTTCATCATGTATCTCCTTTATTGCTCTTCATCATCTGCAGGCAGCTCTGAAGGAGCAACCAGAAGGTAATTTAATGATTCTTCCATTATCGTTTTAAAGAGCGGTGCGCTGGTATAAGAACCGAAGCGCGGGCCCTTGGTGACGCTGTCTACAGCAACATAAAGCACAATACGCGGATCTTCAATTGGGGCAAACCCGATAAATGAATAGATAAAGTCGGAACTGCTGTAGACCCCGTTTTCATCCAGTTTTTCTGCCGTACCGGTTTTCCCTGCAGCACGGTAACCTTCAAGCTGCGCTGTCGAGCCGGTTCCTTCAAGGATCACACTTTCCATAAGATCAATAACCTGTTCAGCCGTATCATTTGAAATAACCTGCCTGACCATCTGCGGTTTATGTTCAAAAACATAATCTCCATCTGAATCCTCTATATGGCCGACCAGGTAAGGCCTGTAAAGGTATCCACCGTTCGCTATTGCGGCAATGGCCATAACCTGCTGAAGGGGTGTTACCGATATGCCCTGGCCGAAGGAAGTAGTCGCCAACTCCAGCGGTCCTCTGTATTCAGGAGAAAATACCATTCCGGAACTTTCTCCCGGATAATCAATGCCGGTAATAGAACCAAAACCGAAGGCATGAATATATTCAAACAGTTTTTCCGCACCGATACGGTTGCCCAGCTCGATAAAGGCCGGATTACAGGAAGCTCCAACGGAATCATGGAAAGTGATATCTCCATGGCCACCCCGGTCAACCGTCCAGCAGTTAATCCTGCGACCGCTTACTGTGGCATATCCGGGACAATAATAATGTTCCTCCGGGTTGAACAGCCCTTCTTCCAGTACAGCCGCCAGGGTGATAATTTTAAACGTGGAGCCTGGTTCAAATGACGATGTAAACGGAGAAAGATCCCACAGTTCAGAATCATAGTTTTCATAATTTAACAATTCATAAGAGGGTCTGGCAGCAGCCGCCAAAACAGCTCCTGTTTTTGGATCAACTGCTACAGCCAGGGTTTGCTTCGGCACTGCTTCTTCCATGATCCGGTCGAGCTCCTTTTCGACGATATGCTGAATAGTTTCATCTATAGTTAGATAAATATCATGACCAGTTTCAGGTTGTACCGTCCGGTTAAAATCATGGGGAACCTGACGCCCCCAGGCATCTGCGGGAAAGAGTAGTTTTCCTTCGCTGCCGCTCAGATAATCATCGTAGTATACCTCTATACCGGACCAGCCCTGATCCATACCGACGAAACCAAGCAACTGAGAAGCCAGGTCCCCTCCAGGATAATCTCTTTTTTCTTCGTTAAAAAATATGATTCCCGGAATATTCATCTCACGGATTGCCTCAGAAACTTCAGGCTCAACCTTTCTTTTAATATAAACAGCGCTGCGCTCCAGTGTTATTATGTCAAATATATTTTGCTTTTCCATGTTCAGCACTGTGGCAAGCGATTCAGCTACTGCCTGTGGTTCTTCAACCTGGGGAGGAATTGCCGCTACTGTATACACCTGCCTGTTCCCAGCCAGCAATCTGCCCTGGTGATCGTAAATCGATCCTCTGCCGGTGCTAACCGGAATCACATGATTCCACTGCTCCCAGGCTTGTTCATATAGTTCATCGGCCCTGACAATCTGAATCCAGGCGAGCCTGCCAATCAGGGAAAAGGTAACAATAATAGCTATAATAAATCCAATAATCAATCTTACCCTGACCGTTTTTCGGCTTACCGCGAACTCAGACATATAGTTCACTCTCCCAGACGATTCCCCAGGTCACGACCAGCAGTTATAATTCTCAGCTGATCTAGTTCGGGGTCTACCATTCCCAGTTCATCCCTGGCTATCTGATCGATGCGACCGACAGCACTCAAACGAGCTACTTCAAGTTCAAGTTGCCTCGAGGTATCCTGTATGGCCCCCAGCTCAGTCCTGAGTGAACTCAACCGATAATTGGCTATCACCAGCGAAGAATACTGGGCCACGACGACAAGGCTGAGCAAAAAACATAAGGTTATGATCAAGAAAAGCTTTACTTTTTTTGCCCTGCGTCCCGGTTCCGGCCTAACCGCCACACCTTGCGACGGGTACGATGGCGGAGATATAACCCTGCCGGATAAGGACAACTGCCTCGCTTGCTGCTGCATATTAAACACCTGCTTTCTTTTAAGCTGTATCTTTTCTTTCAGCCACCCTCAGTCGGGCAGAACGTGCCCGCGGGTTTTTAAGGATTTCTTCCTCAGATGGCATAACCGCTTTTCCCGTTATCACCTTTAATCTGGCTTCCCTGTCGCAAACACAGGGTCTGTCCGGTGGACAGGTACAACCCCTGGCTTGCTCACGAAAATATCTTTTAATCAATCTATCTTCCAACGAATGATAAGAAATAACTGACAACCTGCCACCCGGCGTTAAAGCGTTAACAGCGACCGGCAGGACTCCTGTAATGTTTTCCAGTTCCCTGTTTACAGCGAGTCTCAGGGCCTGAAATATTTTACGCGCAGGATGTCTCCCGTGCCTTCGATATCGAGCGGGGATAGCCTCTTTAACCAGGTTCGCCAGTTGATCACTCGCTTCAATTGACCCGTGCTGTTCGCGATAACTGATAATCCTGGCGACAATTCTTTTCGACCATCGTTCCTCTCCGTAACGGAAAAAGATATCCGTTAATTCTTCGGCACTGTAATTATTTACAATTTCTTTTGCTGTCAAAGAACGGCTTCTATCCATGCGCATATCCAGTTCACCACTACCGTGCATCGAGAAACCTCTGTCCGGATCCATCAACTGCAATGTTGAAGCACCTAGATCAATTAGCACACCATCTATCTTTTCTAACCCTAAATCCTCAAGAACATTTTCAATCATGGTATAACTGCTTTGAACTAAGATTACCTTTTCTTTAAACTGCTCCAGCCTTGTTGCGGCCCTTTCGAGAGCCTGTTGATCCCAATCCAAGCCAATCAACTTTCCCTTACCTTTTAACTTCAGGCAGATTGCCTCGGCGTGGCCACCGTCTCCCAGTGTTGCATCAATATATGTTCCTTCATCATTCCAAAGTAAATATTCAAGAACTTCTTTTTCCATTACCGGCAGGTGCAGTTCAACCATGATAATCCACCGCTTTACAGTTCAAAATCAACCAGTTTCTCAGCCAATTCCTCATAGTTATCATCAGCCTTACCAAAATATTCTTTCCACGAGGCTTCATTCCATATTTCAACCCGGTCTGCCACACCTATAATCATTACCTCTTTTTCGATGTCGGCATATTCTCTGAGGTATTGTGGAATAAGAATTCTCCCCTGTTTATCAGCTTCAACCTCCATTGCTCCCGAAAAGAAGAACCGGTTGAATGCGCGGGCATCACTTTTAGTGAAAGGTTGTTGGCTCAACTTTTTCTCCAGGCGCTTCCACTCAGCTGCAGGATATACAAAAAGGCAGTGATCGAGCCCCCTGGTGATAACAAAACTCTCACCAAGCCCCTCGCGTAAACGCGACGGCATTATCACTCTTCCCTTTGCATCCAGATTATGCTGAAATTCGCCTGTGAACATATGTTCGCCTCCATCTGGGGCAATTACAACCACTTTTCACCACTTTACACCACTTTCCTCTATATTTCAACCCCTTATTATATTTTCCTGCTTATTTTTCAAAGAAAATTAAAAAAAAGAGGAAATTTTACGTACAATTCCTCCTTCAATTAACATATATTTACTTTTCAAAGCCCTTCAGCCTGTTTTTATTTTTCCTGCTCTCTTTATTTACTACCCTTGCAGAAAAGGACGGCGCTTCAACTGCAGGCCTGCGCCTGGGCAACCTCGCAATGGTGAGAAGAGAGTTCTCTAAGTTTCAATTACTGTCACCTTTGCTCACGATCGTTGCGTGCAAAAGGGCAACGCTTCAATCGCAGGTCTCCGCTCAAGCTCCCCTTACGATAAGCTCATCCGGAGCTTTCGATGGCGGCCGACCTCCGTGTCGGCCGGCCTGCTCCAACCCTTGTTTCAGCTGCCCTTTTTGCTACTCTCTCTATGTTCGCGCCAGGTGAGCAGTAATATTGCATACAGCTGGTTCAACTGATTAACTGATATATTGCCTTGATACCGTACTGAGTGATGGTGAACACAACCAGTTATCTGTTGCTGCCGGTAACCTTTAGCGAACATAAAGCGAGCGCCGGCAGGTGCCGGTAAAGTGAAGCCGTGAGCAGACCGGCCGACACGGAGGTCGGCCGCTGAGTGCTGAGCCACGGACGGCGAATCACGAAGAAAGTCAAAGCGAGGGGTTGAAACTGAACCGTTGCTATGACGCGCAGAGCGATCCGTGAGCGCAGGTTACTGCAGCAACCCAGCCAACTCCTTAGATCTGAAAACATTAGTAAATCAACAGAACTGCAGTTGCTGCCGGTAACCGTAAGCGAACATAAAGCGAGCGCCGGCAGGTGCCGGTGAAGTGAGGCCGTGAGCAGACCGGCCGACACGGAGGTCGGCCGCTGAGTGCTGAGCCACGGACGGCGAATCACGAAGAAAGTCAAAGCGAGGGGTTGAAACTGAACCGCTGCAATGACGCGCAGAGCGATCCGTGAGCGCCGGTTACTGCAGCAATCCAGCAAACTCTGTAAATTAAAAAATGAAGCAACCCTTTAGAACCTCAGTTGGTGCCGGTAACCTTTAGCGAACATAAAGCGAGCGCCGGCTGAAAAACAGCATATATGATCAGTGATTATTGCAACTTTAAATTATGACATAATAAAACTAGCGAAGATAACTGAGAAAAGCAGAAGCAACCAGGAAGTAAATCAGCAGCCCGGTAAAATCTTTGATGGTAGTAACAAAAGGACCGGCAGTTATAGCCGGATCAATGTTAAGCTTGTTTAATACAATCGGCACAAGAGTTCCAATAAGAGTAGCAAAACTAATAGTAATTAACATGGATATCCCAACCACTAGACCAAGATAAATATTACCCTGCCAGATTAATGCTATAACCGACATCAGCAACCCGCAGAAAATACCCATGGTCAGACCAACTCTAATCTCCCGGAAAAAGTAGTTCCATACTTCTGATTGTTCAATTTCCCCGGTAGCCAGTCCACGAACAAATATAGTCGAAGACTGGGTTCCCACATTTCCACCCATACCCATGATAACAGGTATAAAAGCGGCAAGTACTACTATTGCTTCAAGAGTGTTTTCATAAACACTGATTACGCTCCCGGACAAGACTCCCCCAAACATTGTAACAAATAACCAGGGTAACCTTAAGCGAACAACTTTTCCTACCGGGGCTTTGGTCAGTTCCATACCAACCACTTCCTTTGCCCCGGCCATGTGATAGATATCTTCGGTAGCCTCCTGTTCCATAACATCAATGATATCGTCAAAAGTGATGATGCCAAGCAGGTGATCCTGTTCGTCAACAACCGGCAGGGCAAGTAGATCATATTTAGATACAACCCTGGCAACTTCCTCCTGGTCAAGTTCAGCATTAACACTGATAATATTGCGCCTCATGATATTTTTGAGAATGGTGCCTTCTGCAGCGGCAATCAAATCACGCAGAGAAAGCACTCCGATTAAACGTCCCTCGTCGTCAACCACATAAACATAGTATATGGTCTCAGCCTCGGGAGCTATTTCTCTTAACCTGGCGATTGCTTCTTCTACCGGGATATCATCGGGCAGAGAAATGAACTCCGTGGTCATTATGCCCCCGGCGCTTTCCTCGGGATATTTAAGAAGATCTCCAAAATCGAGTAATTCTTCTTCATCAATTATTTGCATCATTTGATTTGCTTCTTCGGGTGATAACTCACCGATTAAATCGGCGGCATCATCAGAAGGCATACTGCTGAGAAGAGATTTTGCTTTTTCCTGATCTAACTCTTTTAATATTTCAGCTTGCTCAAAATCCTCTAACTCCTGAAAGATTTCAGAAGCATCCGGTTCTGAAAGTTTTGAAATCAATTCAACTTTTTGTTCAAGATCAAGTTTCTCCAGGAGGTCAACCAGGTCACCCGGATGAGTACCTGTTTTCAGCTCCCTGCTGATCAACAGGTTAATACGCTCAACAGTCAATTATGCCACCCCCTGGGCAAAAAAAGCTTTCAATTAAATTACGCGCTTTTTATCACTGCGGGCAATCCAAATCTTTTTAATAAATAAGCATTTTTTTACAAACAAAATAAATTATAACATATGAATAGGCAATACAAAACCCCGCCATGCCGTGGGCCGTTGTTTTGAACTGTTCCCCCGAAAGGTGGGTACCTACTCAACTGTTTTACAGGTCCTCTTTACAAAGGCTGCTGCGCCGCAGCTGAAGTCCGGGTTCCCATATAATAAGTGTTAGCTCAAAACTTTATCGGGTATCACGAACACAGCAGGGTATTCGTCATTCACTAACTTTTTCCAAATAAATCATAGCATAAATTACCCTGAATCGCAAGATTTTCTTTGATACCAATCGTCTTCGAAACTAAGTTTTACGGGCAGTTTTCAGTTCAATCTTCTTACATTTTCAGTTTACCAATAGCAGCACTATATTTATTTACTATCACCTTCACTCATGATCGTTGCGCGCCTGATTGCAGCGCTTCAACTGCAGGCCTGCGCCTGGGCAACCTCGCAATGAGCTCCTCCTAAGCTCTTGCTCGGCTTCAGACCTCCATGTCTGAAGTCCCGCTCCGGCCATTGTTTCAGCGGCAATACAGGCAGCTCACTTTAATGTCGTTCAGTCTCTCAGTAAGGGGTTCCTTTCTGCGGCTGGCCGGCCTGCTCCAACCCTTGTTTCAGCTGCCCTTTTAGCTACTCTCTCTATGTTCGCGCCAGGTGAGCAGTAATTTACGCAAACATGTGGCTCAACAGAATGGATAACAAGCTGCCTTGATACTGGTTTCAGTAATCGAGTAATAAATCAGTCTGCAGTTGCTGCATGTAACCTTAAGCGAACATAAAGCGAGCGCTGGCAGGTGCCGGTGAAGTGAGGCCGTGAGCAGACCGGCCGACACGGAGGTCGGCCGCTGAGTGCTGAGCCACGGACGGCGAATCACGAAGAGAGTCTAAGCGAGGGGTTGAAACTGAGCCGCTGCAATGACGCGCAGAGCGACCCGTGAGCGCAGGTTACTGCAGCAACCTAACCAGCCCTGCAGATCATTATATTATAGTAAACCAACAGAACTGCAGTTGATGCCGGTAACCTAGAGTGAACATAAAAATTGTTAATACCTATTTGCTGAATTAGATTAACTTACATTATTAATACAAGTCCCGGATCTGATTTGAATGAAACTTATATATTTGGGGAAAATATCTTTTTTAAATGGGAACTATAATGGTTGTGAATGGGGAGTTGCCCCATATCGCAGCTGGTGGTTAGAAAATATAATTAGAAACATATTACAAATTATGTTATAAGAAAAGAAAGCTGTATTAGCGAGGTTGGCGATAAAGAGAAATTTTACGCTTTATAAAATGTTAAAAGAAATCAGGAGGGTTATGATGAGTTTAAAGGTTAAATTAATATTACTATTTCTTGCAGTAGGATTAATCCCGGTTTTAGTCATAGGTTTAATCAGTTACAACGTTTCCAGAAATAATATTGCAGAAGAAATATATGCCTCGATGGAAAACTACAACAGGATGGCAAATGAACAGATAGAAACATATTTTAATGAAAAAAGCAGTGACGTTAAAATACTGGCCAGTACAAGTGATATCTACCAGAGTCTCAATCTATTAAGAGGCGAACCATATCATGGTTTAATTATTGAGTCAGCAGGTGATTTAGATGATCCACTATGGTTAGAACGTATAGCAGTTTTAGATACCATACTACCAATGCTTATAGCAGAAAAAGGTTACATGGATACTTTTATTACAGATACAAATGGAACAGTTGTTTATAACCCAGGGCTTGCGAATGTAGGTGTTGACCTATCCGGACGAGATTATATCCAAGCTGCTTTACAGGGCAATCTGGTTTGGTCTGATCTTATCTTTTCCCCGGTAACCAACTCCAATCTATTGATTGCCTCTGCTCCAATATACAGTCAAGGTGATTCAGGAACAGTGATTGGAACTTTGAATGTAAATCTAAACGATCAAATAATATCTTCATATATTCATGACGGTTTGGAGAGGCTTGGCTCAACAGCTAATGCTTACCTGGTTAACAGCGAAGGTTTATTGATGAGCAATATGACCCGTGGTGAATTTAGCGATGGAGCGGCATTGAACGAAAGTATTAACAATCGTGCGGTTGAACTGCTTGCAGGGCCAATCAGGGAAGGTAATTATGATGCTTTATTCGAAGATCAATATCTTAACTATCTAGGTAACAGCGTAATAGGCACGGCAAGTGTAACCAAGCTTGGAGATCAACCCGTTGGGTTCATCATTGAGCTTGATTATGCAGAAGCTTTTGCCGGTGTGAATAATATGCGTAACTTCATGTTCGGCATAATCGCAGCCAGCATCATTGCGATAATCATCATCGGCCTGTTTATGGCCAATACCATTGCCAATCCTGTGCAGGAAGTAGCGAAGATAGCCGGTAAAATAGCTGCGGGAGACTTTACTGTTGAAACCAAGGTTAAACGCAAGGATGAGATCGGTAAACTGGCCCAGGCTTTTAATTCGATGAGCGAGAGCCTGCGTGGTTTGATTGCCGAAACAGTGGAGATGTCGACCGGAGTTAACAGCGGCAGCGAATCGGTTTCAGCCGCTTCGGAAGAGATGAGTTCATCCCTGGAAGAGATATCGGCCTCGACCAATGAATTTGCCAGCAATGCCGAGAACTTAAGCAGCAGTTCCCAGGTGATGGCTGAAACCAATGCCCGTATCCTGGAAAGAGCCGAAGAAGGCAACAAGGCCATTGA
>Ga0334883_1002935_pt1 | contig 19484 bp, 15 predicted proteins | sample GraSluR1_MG_6_FD_207230 | JGI IMG/M metagenome (GOLD analysis project Ga0334883, IMG submission 207230) | Sludge microbial communities from methane-producing bioreactor in Wageningen University, Netherlands - Granular Sludge_09_05-R1 | ecosystem: Engineered > Bioreactor > Anaerobic >...
GTATGATTTCTGAGGTTGAAAAGCTTACTTCCATTGAGAATGCAGGGAGAGGCCTTGTGCTTGGTTCAATAAACCTTTCAAATGAGATCGAAAGGGTCGCGATGACCTTTGAACCTCTTTTCAGTGCTAAGTCAGTGGAACTTAAAAGAGAAATAGAAGAGGGTGTAATGCTTGCGGCAGACGGAGACAAAATAAGAAGGGCAGTGGAAAACCTTCTCTCCAATGCCTTGAGGTATACAGACAGCGGCGGCATGACCACTGTCTCTTTGGAAAAACAGGAAGGAGATGTCTGTATCAAAGTAAAAGACACAGGCATCGGGATTTCAGACAGTGATCTTCCCTATGTATTTGAACGTTTCTACAGGACAGACAAATCACGGACAAGGTCAAGCGGAGGACTTGGCATAGGACTGGCAATAACAAAAGCTGCAGTGGAGGCACATGGCGGCAGCGTAACTGCAGAAAGCAGTGAAGGCAAAGGGAGCACGTTCATAATCAGGCTTCCGTTGGCATAGAAAGAGATATTTTGATCGGAGGTGCTTTATCTGTTGAGAAATAAAATTGTTGCTGCGATATTTTTGTTCCAAATATTGTTTGCAGGTGTTGCTGCAGCTGAGACGCTGACGATTGAATCATGCGTCAGGACAGCTCTTGAAAAGCATCCTGACATGGTCGCAGCAGAGAGCAAAGTAGCTTCCAAAAAAGCTGCCGTAGGACAGAGCGCGGCGGACAGCAGGCCCCAGATAAAGGGGGGTGCCTCATACACAAGAAGCGACAGCACAGATTCTGCAAACGATTCAGGAAGGTACAACGCATCGATCTCGCTTGAGCAGTCAGTTTATGACTGGGGGAAAAGAGGGCTGAGGATCGAAGGGGCGAGGATCAACATGAGCGCTGCAGAAGCAGAATACTTTGATACAAGGGACAAAATTATTGCAGGAGTGCGGTCTGCCTACTACAACCTTAACAGGGCGATAAGACAGCATGAAGTGGCAAAAGCCAGGTTTGAGAATTACCGGAAGAGGCTTTCTTGGGCAAATTCTTACTACGAGGTAGGAACAAAGCCAAAAATAGAAGTTACAAAAGCTGAGTCAGATCTTGCCAATTCAAAGCTTGCGCTTGTAAAAGCCGAGTCGGCTGCCGAACAGTACAGGGCGCAGCTTGCATCTTCGATGGGGATCCCCATGATGGAAATAAAAAATATTTCAGATGTATTGTCATATGAAGAATGGAACGTTCCGATAGACCAAGCTGTCGAAAGAGCGGTCTCAAACAGGCCTGATCTTGCTTCACAGCGAAAAAGGGTAGAGTATGCAGAGACTGTGCTGTCATTGGAAAAAAAAGGTATGTCACCTGAGATAAGCGCATCTGCCGGCTACAATGCATACGGCAGCGCCCCTTTTGACGACAACGGCTGGAATGCAAGACTTTCTCTCAACTTTCCATTGTACGATGGAGGACTTACCAGAAGCAGAGTTCAGGGTGCAGAAGCTGACCTTGTTACAGCAAAGGCACAGCTGGAAAGCACATCCAACAATATAATGCTCGAAGTAAGAAAGGCATGGCATGCACTCGCTGAGGCCAGGGAGGCTCTCAACGCTTCCCTCGAAGCAGAAAGACGGGCAAGGGAGACATATGAGCTCGCGGAGGGAAGATATGAGGCAGGTGTGGGCAGCAGCCTTGAGATCTCGGATGCAGTCGAAAGTTATGCTTCCGCTCAGACAAACACGATACTTTCTCTATATGAGTGCAAAGCAAAACGTCTTGATCTTGAAAAGGCCATGGGAGGTCTTGAAGAATGAATTTTATGAATAATAAAGTTTTAAAGAAACAAAGAGGAAAGATCCTGGCCGTAATTATGGTTTTAATAGTTATTTCCGGAGGACTTTACTGGCACTACACGAAAAGCTCAGATGAGATCCGGTATAAAACCGCAAGGGCAGAAAGGTCTGACCTTCGTTCTGTCATACAGGCCACAGGTACCCTTGATGCAGTTGAAACAGTCGACGTCGGAACACAGATATCCGGCACAGTAAAAGAAATATACATAGATTACAACAGTGTGGTCAAGGAGGGGCAGCTTATTGCCGAAATAGATTCAGCCACCCAGCAGGCCGATGTCGCACAGGCAGAGGCAAATTTGATGGCGGCAAGAGCAGACCTGATGAATTCAGAGGCAGTGTTGGCAAATGCGGAGAAAAGTCTTGCAAGGACAAGAAAACTTGCTGAAAAAGACCTCATTGCAAAAGCAGATGTTGATACTGAGGAGAAGACCTACCTGACCTCCAAAGCCCAGGTCGCATCGTCAAGGGCACGAATAGCCCAATACCAGGCTACGCTGAACAAAACAAAGATCAATCTGGGATACACCCGGATATATTCCCCTGTTGACGGTGTAGTTGTCGCCAAGAACGTGGAAAAAGGGCAGACGGTTGCGGCAAGCTACCAGACGCCAAGCATAGCAGAAATTGCAAAGGACCTCAGTCAGATGCAGGTGGAAGTGAACGTTGACGAAGCAGATATAGGAGGAGTAAGGGAGGGGCAGAAAGCTACCTTTACCGTAGACGCTCATCCCAACGACCCTTTTGACGGTCTTGTTACTCAGGTCAGGCTGTCTCCGAAAACGACAGACAATGTTGTTACTTACGTGGTAATAGTCAAAGTGTCGAACAACAAGGAGCTTCTGATGCCCGGAATGACTGCCAACGTCTCTTTGATCGTTGAAGAGCGCAAGGATGTAGTGGTAGTTCCCAACAGCGCTTTCAGATTCAAACCCTCAGACCCCTCAGCTAATTCAGGCCAGCCCGGAGTTCCAAGAATGGGAGGACAGACAATAGCCGAGGTGAAAGCTCCTGCTGTCTATATGCTCGATAAGAAGACTCCTGTAAGGGTAGAGGTCAAAAGAGGGATCACTGACGGACAGAACACCGAAATAATCTCAGGGATCAGCGAAGGCTCCGAAGTTATCACGGGGATCATTGTTCCAAACGGAGCGAAATAGATGGCCCTGCTAGAACTAAAGGATATCCGTAAAAGCTTCAGTATGGGAAAAGATGAGGTGGAGATACTTCACGGCATCAGCCTTTCTCTGGAAAGGGGAGAGTTTGTTGCCATGATGGGCCCTTCCGGTTCTGGCAAATCAACAACGATGAACATCCTGGGATGTCTCGATAAGCCAACCTCAGGGACCTATATCCTCAACGGGCAGAACATAAATGAGCTTGAAGGCGATGACCTGGCAGTAATAAGAAACAGGACTATAGGTTTCGTATTTCAGGGTTTCAACCTGCTTCAGAAGACAAGTGCCATAGAAAATGTCGAACTGCCTCTCCTCTATGCAGGTATGCCGAAAAAAGAACGCAGAGATAGGGCAAGAGAAGCTCTGATCCAAATGGGACTTGAGGACAGGCTTTACCATGAACCCACACAGCTCTCGGGGGGCCAGCAACAGAGAGTTGCTATTGCAAGGGGGATCGTCAACAGGGCCCCTATCCTGATGGCTGACGAACCTACCGGAAACCTCGATTCAAAGACCAGCGATGAGATAATGAAACTTTTTAAAAAAATCAACGAAGAAGATGGCATAACGATACTGCTGGTAACACACGAACCTGATGTGGCGGCGTATGCAAAAAGGATAGTCCATTTCAGGGACGGAATGATAACAAGTGATGAAATGAACAGGGCGGTGAAAATATCATGATCTCTATGACTGAAATTTCCCGCACTGCGGTCAGAGCACTGCGGAGGAACAAAACAAGGTCAATGCTGACCGCGCTTGGAATAATAATCGGAGTTGCTGCAGTAATTGCTGCATTTGCAGTCGGACAGGGTGCCAACAAAAGCATTGACGAGCAGATAGCCTCGTTCGGCAGCAATTTTATCATGATCTTTCCTGACAGGTCTGCATCGTCAGCTTCCGGAACCGTCAAATATCTGACATATGATGATGCAATTGCAATAGAGCGTGAAGTCTCAGGTATAGAAGCTGTGGCGCCTATGATCAACACGTCCGCTCAGCTTGTTTACGGCAATACAAATTGGAACACAAGCGTAACGGGAAGCACCCCCTCATATTCGCTTGTGCAGGATCGTGAAGTTGAGTACGGAAGGAACATAAGTGCAAGCGATGTCAGACAAGGTGCCAAGATAGCTGTGATAGGAAAGACAATAGAAGATAAGATGTTCTTCGGGGAGGACCCTGTGGGTAAGTCGATCAGGATCAAAAAGGTCCCCTTTACGATAATAGGAGTATTAAAGGCAAAAGGACAGAATACTATGGGACAGGATCAGGATGACCTGGTCCTCGTGCCCCTTACTGCGGCACAAAGAAGACTGGTCAGGTGGAGCACGCCCGGAAGGGTCAGCACCATATACATAAAGGGAGTTTCCATGAATGCCCTGCAATACATACAGAACGAAACTGAAGCCCTGATGAGAGAGAGGCACAAGATAAGGGCAGGTGAACCTGACGATTTTTCTGTGAGAAACATATCCCAGATGCTTGAGGCACGAAGGAAGACCACTGCAATAATGTCGATGCTTCTTGGATCTATAGCGATAATATCGCTTGTAGTCGGCGGCATTGGAATAATGAATATAATGCTTGTCTCTGTAACGGAACGGACCAGGGAGATAGGGATAAGGATGGCGGTCGGAGCCAAGTCGCGAGATATCCGTTTTCAGTTCCTAATTGAGGCAGTAGTGCTTTCAATGGTTGGAGGAACGATCGGGATAATGCTGGGAGTTTTTGCAGGTCATGCTCTTGCTTCATTTACATCAGCGCCCCCGATATTCTCTGCCGGGTCTATAATACTTGCCTTTGTTTTTTCGGCTCTTGTTGGTGTGGGTTTTGGATATTATCCGGCCTGGAAGGCTTCACTGCTTGATCCCATCGATGCATTGAAATACGAATAATTCTTTTTTAAGATCTCAATCAATAGGGCGCTATGAAGTTATTTGACGGTTCTTCAAGGCGCCCTTTATTGCCTTCTCCCACATCTCAAACTTTTCCGCGTCTCTCCCCGCACATGCGGGGCTTGTTGAGAGCAGGACTTCAAACGGCAGCTGCGGATCGCCGAAAAACTTCCTGTAGCTGTTGAATGAGAAACGGCCGTTAAAAATCAAGAAAGAGATTCCCGGGTTATCTTGCAGGAGTTTGGGAATGTCATTTGCAATGGCTGTTTTAATATTGCTGTCGCTGCTTCCCGTGCGCTCCGCGCTTTTGATCACATCCCAGAGGGCTATCTGATTGTCACGTAAAAACATGACCTTTGAAAGGTAGTCTGTGCTAATAGGCCTGCCCATAACAGAAAATAGAATTTCCCAGAATCTATTCAGCCTGTTGGCGTAATATTCATTTTTCTTCAAAGAGACTGCTCCTGGAAGAGATCCCAGTATAAGCAGCCTGGATCTGCGGTCTATGATTGGCTCAAAACTATGCTCCATGTTTTTCTCCCACCTCCTTTAAATTATAATCCGTAATAAAATATTAATAAATTGTGCAACCGATTGAACTTTTGCTGTAACTTGATTTGTAATCAAATAAATACTCTTGACGAATCAAGATTCAACGTTATAATACTCAAGAACTTTGAACCACAGGTAAAAATACATAATAAACAAAACTAAATTTTAGGTTTAGAAAACTATTTTGCCGGGAAGAAATTTGAAATAAATTTCATATTTTATAGAAGACAAAGGAGATACCAAACATGAAAAGCAACCTGTTCCTTACCCTTGCTGACGGAACTGTCTGGAGCGGAAAAGGCGAACTCAAAGCCCCGGTAGAGGGCGAAGTCGTATTCACTACTGCAGGGTGCGGCTATCCTCAGACACTTTCCGACCCTTCTTACTGCGGACAGATCGTAGTCTTTGCATTCCCTCCCGTAGGGATATACGGAGTCGACACAGAGAGGCTTGAGGGACGACGAGTTTGGCTTTCTGCAGCATTGGTATCCAGCCTTGATGAAACAGAAAATGGACGGTTTGGCTCTCTCAGTTCATGGATGGCTGAAAACGAAACGCCTTTGGTAGACGGAGCGGATACGAGACAACTTGTATTAAAGATCCGTGAACTTGGTTCAATAATGGGAAGGCTTGATCACAAGCCCGCTCTTCCTGAAATAAAAGAACTTCCTCATGACATGGTAAGCAAGGTCTCATGCAAAAAGGTCGAAGTTATAGGGGAAGGAGCCCTTTCGATAGGTGTTATCGATTACGGAGCGAAGGAAAATATATTGAGAAGCATCGCGGGAAGAGGGGTCAGGGTGGTCAGGTTTCCCAACACTACGAAAGCAGATGATATTCTTTCCAGCGGCGTCAGCGGCATCATATTGAGCAATGGCCCGGGTGACCCTTCCGTGCTTGGGTTCGAGGCAGGAGAGATAAGGAAGATCCTTGGCAAAAAACCTGTGCTTGGCATTTGTCTGGGGCATCAGCTTTTGGCAAGAGCCTGCGGGGCAAAGACACATAAGCTCAGGTACGGTCACAGGGGAGCGAATCAGGCAGTTATCGACAGCTCCACCGGAAGAGGAATACTGACAAGCCAGAACCACCAGTATGTCGTTACAGAAGAGAGCCTCAAAGGGACCGGACTTGATGTCTCATTCAGGCACCTTGGGGACGGAACTGTCGAAGGCCTGCTCCACAAGGATCTTGATGCGTCCAGCGTCCAGTTTCATCCGGAAGCATCACCGGGACCGGAAGACGCAGGATATATATTTGATGATTTTGTCTCACACGTTCGCGAGTCAGGGGAGATATAAAGATGAAAGACAACAGCATAAAAAGAGTACTTGTCCTTGGCTCCGGTCCAATACGCATAGGTCAGGCAGCCGAGTTTGATTACGCAGGCAGCCAGGCATGCCGTGCACTCAAAGAAGAAGGCTGCGAAGTTATACTTCTCAACAGCAACCCGGCCACTATCCAGACGGACCTGACAGTTGCAGACATAGTATGCATAAAACCTCTCCTGCCCGAAGTAGTTGAGGAGATCCTTTCCGAATACAGACCCGATGGAGTAGTAGCCACGCTCGGAGGACAGACGGGACTTAACCTCTGCATGGAGTGTGACAAAAGAGGGATGTGGAAGAAATACGGGTGCAAAGTCCTTGGCACACAGCCGGATGCGATCGAACGTGCCGAAGGCAGGGAACCTTTCAGGAAGGCTATGATAGATGCAGATCAGCCCATAATCGCTAGCAGGGGCATATCTTCTGTAGCCGGTGCCCAGGAATTTGCGATGCATTCGCCGCTTCCGCTCATACTTCGCCCGGATTTCACGCTTGGAGGGTCGGGCAACTCAGTCGTGAGAAATATAGAAGACTTTGTTGTCCAGGTGGAAGATGCCCTTACGGCATCTCCTGTCGGAAGGGCTCTGATCGAACGTTATCTTGAAGGCTGGCATGAGATAGAAGTCGAGGTTGTCAGGGACAATATTGGAAATGCTCTTGCGGTATGCAGCATGGAGAACATAGATCCCATGGGCGTCCATACGGGAGACTCCATAGTGGTTTCCCCGGCACTTACCCTCACAGACAGGGAATGGCAGATGCTCAGGACCGCAGCTCTGAAGATAGTGGATGTTCTTGAGATCCGCGGCGCGTGCAACGTCCAGTTTGCGCTCTCTCCTGACGGCAATGAGTATTACGTTATAGAGGTCAATCCAAGGGCAAGCAGGTCGAGTGCCCTTGCTAGCAAAGCGACAGGATATCCTATTGCAAGGATGGCTGCAAAAATTGCCATTGGCCTTAACTTTACTGAAATGGCAAATCCGGTCACGGGCGCGGGCAGCGCATTGTCAGAACCAGCACTTGATTATGTTGCGGTAAAAGTGCCTTCATGGCCCTTTGATACCTTCCCGCAGGCTGATTCCTCTCTCGGTCCCAGGATGAAAGCCACGGGGGAAGTCCTTGCACTCGGAGCAACATTTGCTCAGGCACTTGTTAAGGCCTGCCGTTCCCTTGAAAGGGGAAGGTATCTTCCTGACAGGAGGATGCGTTCTTGGGAGACGAGGAAGCTCTGGGAACAGATAACAGCCCCTACCTACCTTAGGCTTGAAGCCATCACAGAGCTTCTCAGAAGGAGCTCGGTATCTGTTGACGAGATGTCAAAAAGGACCCATATCAGAAAATATTTCTTAGAACAGCTCAATAAGATACAGCTGGCTGAAAAATACCTTGAAGAAGACGGTCCTGTAAACGGAAATGTCGTCTCTGCAAGGTTGCATGGAATGTCTATAAGCCGTATCTCAGCCTCTGCCGGGATATCAAAAGAAGAGACATTGAAGATACTTGAGTCAGAAAACTGCCACACAGGTTATCGTGAAGTAGACGGATGTGCAGGAGAATTCCCATCCGGTTCAGGCTACTACTACGCAGCTTATGGAGTAAAGAGCGATCCGTGGGAAGAGAGCGAGGGAGGCATAGCGGTCCTTGGTTCAGGCGCAATAAGGATCGCCCAGGGAGTTGAGTTCGATTATTGCTGTGTCAAAGCTGTCGAAGCGCTCCGCAGAAGAGGGATCAGGGCAATAATGATGAATGTCAACCCTGAAACAGTGAGCACAGATCATGATATCTCAGACGCACTTTACCTGGAGCCCCTCTATATAGATGATGCAATGGCTGTACTTGAGCGTGAAAAAGCAAGAGGCGTATTTGCATGTTTTGGAGGCCAGACCTCGCTCAGGCTTGGGCTTGATCTGGCAACTGAGGGAATAAGGCTTCTGGGGCCCGATCAGGATGTTATCGATGCTGCCGAGGACAGGGGGAAATTCTCGAGGCTTTTGCAGAAACTGGGCATTTCCCAGCCGGCGGGAGTCGACGTCGCTTCGATAGAAGAGGCTCGTGCCATCGCTGAAAAACTGGGATATCCCCTGATGGTGCGCCCAAGCTTTGTAATAGGGGGCGTTGCCATGAAAGTCGTATACAGTGAAAAAGAGATGCTGGATGTGCTTTCAGAGGCTTTCGAAGCAGTAGAGGGACAGAAGGTGATGATCGACCGTTTCCTCCAGGGCAAGGAATTTGAATGCGATGCGGTCTGTGACGGCGAAGACGTGTTGATCCCGGGTATATTTGAACATATCGACCCTTCCGGGATCCATTCGGGGGATTCGATAGCAGTTTTCCCAAGTTTTTCCCTGACTGACGAGCAGCAGGCTCAGGTCCTGAAAACTGTAAAAATGATATCAAAAGAACTGGACATCCATGGCCTCCTCAACATACAGTTCGTCCTCAAGGACGGCCTTTTCTGGATAATCGAGGCGAATCCGCGGGCAAGCCGTACTGTTCCAATATGCAGCAAAATATCAAAAATACCAATGGTCGATTTGGCTGTAGGCGTAGCCCTTGGAGAAAAACTGACTGATATGGGATATGGACTTGGCATTTTACCCAAAACTGATAAGTGGGGGGTAAAGGTGCCGGTCTTCTCTAACGACAAGCTTCCCGGGATCGACCCTAAACTCGGGCCAAGAATGATGTCCACCGGAGAAAGCCTCGGGCTTGGAGACAACCTTGCTGATGCAATGATGGACGGATTGCAGGGAGCAGGATGGATGCCTCCTGCAAAAGGAAGAATACTGATGAGCATTGCTGATTCACAAAAGGCAGAGTCAATGTCAACAGCAGCGCAGTTCACTGCTTTAGGGTGGAATGTCGATGCGACATCAGGCACATCAGATTATCTCTCCAAATGGGGTATAGAAGTGAACAAAGTCCCGCAGGAAGAGCTTGTTGAAAGGCTCAGAAAGGGAGAATGGGACCTGGTGCTCAATATCCCCGGAGGAAATGAACGCCACATAATGCACGGGGCTGAACTGAGGAGAAGCGCTTCGGCTGCCGGAGTACCGTGTCTGCACTCAATGGCTGCTGCATGGGCTGTGGCAAACAGCCTTTCAAAAAAGAACAAGGCATTAAATTAAAAGAGTGAAAATATGGAAGATGATCTTACCCTGTGATCGGTCAGATAGGATCATTCTTTTTAATGATCACAAAAAAAATTATGCCTGCTCTTCCATTTTTTTAAATAATGCCTTAATATATTGGCGTGCATTATAAAAACAGTTTCATTTGATAAGGAAGCGGAGGTGTATCCATGTTAACCGGCAAATTGCTCGATGACATCGGAATACAGATACTGAAGATACTTCAGGAAGACGGAAGAATATCATTCAACGAACTTGGAAGACGAGTAGGCCTTTCTTCTCCGGCAGTTGCGGAGAGAGTCCGTCGCATGGAAGACGCGGGGATAATAATGGGCTACAAGGCTGTAGTTGATCAGTCAAAGGTAGGCTATCCTATCATGGCTTACATTCGTCTCGCGATCCCGGTAGCGCTCCTTGCTCAGTCAGATGAGCTAGCCAGAGCGATACCTGAAGTCCTTGAATGCCATCACCTTACAGGAAGCGACGGAGTTATCCTTAAGGTTGTCGTATCTTCAGTAGGGCATCTTGAGGACGTAATAAGCCAAATGGGCAGCTGCGGTATGACTACTACCGCAATAGTGCTGTCTTCACCAGTTCTGGGAAGGTCGATAGATCCTGTAAAACCGGCAAACAACAACGGTCATTGATCGGAGCAGGAGTCTGAATGACTCAGTTAAACCGGGAAGCTATTGACAATATTCTTAGCAGGAGAAGCATCCGCAGGTTCGACCCGTCAAAGCATGTAGATGATGCTTTGGTCAAGGTCATTTTGGAGTGTGCATGCGCAGCACCAAGCGCAAACAATTATCATCCGTGGCATTTTGTTGTCATTGATAAGAGACAAATATTAGACAGCATGGCAGATCTGCATCCATATGGAAAGATGTTAAAAACAGCAGCTATTGCAATAGTTGTTTGTGCTGAAACGGAACGTGAAGGCAAGGTAATGAGATATTGGGAAGAGGATTGCTCTGCAGCAATGCAAAACATCCTTCTTTCTGCGAATGCGCTTGGACTTGGGTCAGTATGGCTTGGGGCCAAACGAGGGGACAACGACCTTGAAGGAAGACTCAAATCGCTTCTCAATGTGCCGGCAGATATTGCGCTGATGGCAATTGCTGCAATAGGCTGGCCTCTTGAAACAAAGGATCCTCACAAAGGGATTGACCCTCATTCACTGCACCGCAATAAGTGGTGAAAATGGGACCTTCAGGTGGTAAAATAGATAAGACTTGCAGATAAAGCGGCGGAAGCACCGCCGCTTGTCATATGGTAAAGCAGTTCGGGGGCGTAAAAGTGGATCATAAAAATAAACAGGCAAGTATATTCGAAGTTAATAAAGTAATTACTCTTCCGTTGGAAGAGGAGATAAAGCAAAGTTATCTCAACTATGCTATGAGTGTCATCGTCGGCAGAGCACTCCCGGATGCAAAGGACGGACTGAAACCGGTCCAGAGAAGAGTACTTTATGCCATGCTTGAGCTTGGTTTAAGGCATAACCAGGCTTTCAAGAAATCAGCCCGTATTGTCGGAGAGACAATGGGAAAATTCCATCCGCACGGCGACTCGGCAATCTATGACACAATGGCTAGGATGTCACAGGATTTTAGCATGAGATACCCCCTGGTAGATGGGCAGGGGAACTTTGGTTCCATAGACGGAGACCCGCCCGCGGCAATGCGTTACACAGAAGCCAGGCTGCACTCTCTCGGAGAGGAGATGCTTGCGGACATCAATGAGGAAACCGTCGAATGGGGTCCCAATTTTGACGAATCCTTGGTCGAGCCTCTTGTACTTCCATCCAGGATCCCCAACCTTCTTGTAAACGGAAGCACAGGTATAGCTGTAGGAATGGCAACTAATATGCCTCCCCACAACCTGGGTGAAGCTATTGATGTCTGCTGTGCTCTGCTTGAAAATCCCGACGTGGAGCTTGGCGAACTGATGACCCTTATGCCCGGTCCGGATTTTCCGACCGGAGGAATAATTGTGGGCCGTGAAGGTATCATTGACTCATACCGGACCGGAAGAGGAAAGCTCACAGTCAGAGGCCGGGTCGACTTTGAAGACAGCCGTAAGGGCAAACAGAGCATAATAATCTCTGAAATACCTTACATGGTAAATAAAACCAACTTTATTGAAACTATAGCCAAGTGTGTACAAAATGGAATGATCGACGGAATTTCTGATCTCAGGGACGAATCTGACAGAGAAGGCATGAGGATCGTCATTGAGCTTCAGCGTGATGCAGACCCAAATCTGGTCCTGCGTCAGCTCTACACAAGGACGCAGCTCCAGAGCACTTTTGGTGTCATAAACCTTGCGATCGTGGATGGTGAGACTCGAGAACTTCCGCTCAAAGAGATGGTCTGGGTTTTCCTTGATCACCGCAGGGCGGTAGTACGACGGAGGACTGAATTCAGGCTCCGCAAGGCCGAAGACCGTGCCCACATCATTGAGGGCCTGCTCAGGGCCCTTGATGCGATCGATGAAGTCATTAGGATAATCCGTGGATCGGATAACGCTGCTACAGCCAGAAACAGCCTCATCGAAGCTCTTGATTTCACAGAGATCCAGGCACAGGCAATACTTGACATGCGCCTGCAGAGGCTTACCGGCCTGGAGAGAGAAAAGCTTGACAGTGAGATGAGCCAGCTCATTATGGACATCGAGCGATACAAAAGCATCCTTGGAAGCCAGGTCATACTTGATTCAGTTGTAAAGGATGAACTGATGGAGATTCGCAGGCAGTATTCCGACAAGAGGCGGACAGACATAGAAAACTCTGTTGAAGAGGTCTCCGATGAAGACCTCATACCTGAAGAGGAGATCGTTGTTGCCCTTAGCAGGGACGGTTACATCAGGCGTATGCCGCTGCAGGATTACAGGGTACAGTCAAGGGGAGGCAAGGGAGTCAAGGGCGTCACAACTAAAGCCGAAGATGAAATTGCCCTTCTTACCATAACAAATACCCACAGGACGCTGTACCTTTTCACAAGTCTGGGAAGAGTATTTGGAGTAAGAGGCTTCTCTCTGCCGGAACCAAAGACAGGCAAGGGCAAGCTTGTAGGTACAATAGTGACACTGGAAAAGGAAGAACGTGTGGTAGCAATAAAAGACAGCAGCCTCGACGGGGCAAAATATGTCTTCTTTGTCACCTGCAAAGGAACGGCAAAGCGCTTGCCTGTTGAAGAGCTTGAAGGTTTGACCAGAGCAGGCCGCAGAGTCCTTACTCTCCTTCCTGACGACAACATCGCAAGAGTCCGTGTGACCAGCGGAAAAGATGAACTGCTTCTCACAACATCGATGGGGCAGACGCTCAGAGTCCTGGAAGAGGAGTTCCGTCCGCTGGGCAGACAGGCACAGGGAGTTCGCGGAATGAGGCTTGATGACGGTGACTGTGTTGTCGGCTGTGATATCGTGACAGATGGACGTCAGGTCTTTTTCATTAGCGAGCAGGGGATAGGAAAGAGGACAAAATACTCAGAGTTTACCCAGCACCATCGTGCCGGTTACGGTGTTAGGGCGATGAAGCTCTCAAATAAAACAGGAAAACTGGTCGGAGCATGGGGAGTAGCAGATGATCAGGAAATAGTTGTAATAAGCAGCAAGGGCAGGATGGTCCGCATAAACACCAACGAAGTATCAAGCCTGAGCCGTACCGCAACAGGGTACAAAGTGGTGAGGCTGGATGACGGAGATTCTGTTGCGGACGTAAGCATAGTAAAGACAGATGACGAAGGAGCACTTGATTGAAGCTCGCACGTGACGGACTGCCAACAATAGGCGGACTTGCCTTCATGGTCATCGGGGGTGGGTTGGTGTCCCCGTGGATATCCGTAATACTTGCATTTCCCATGATGCTGGCTATCTGGTTTTACCGTGATCCGGAAAGGACACCTGAAGCAACTGCCGGATGGGTAAGCCCTGCTGACGGAAAAGTGGTAGAAATAGAGGAAGTAGACCACGAATATACAGGAAAAGCTACGAAAATCGGCATATTCATGAATGGACTGGATGTTCACGTGAACCGTTTCCCAACATCCGGCAGGGTCGAATATGTCAAATATGTCCCCGGCAAGAAGTGGTTTGCGATAGCGCCAAAGGCCTCTGAGATAAACGAGCGTTTCTACGTAGGTGCGAAATCAGAAGAGGGGCGTTTTCTTCTTGTGCAGATCGCTGGTATACTTGCACGCAGGATAGTATGCAGGGTCAACAAAGGCGACACTCTGGACAGAGGACAGCGTTATGGTATGATAAAGCTTGGTTCAAAGGTCGATGTCTATCTGCCTCCGTCTGTAGTGCCTGTCGTAAAAATTGACAGCAGGGTGGTAGCGGGTGAAACTGTGATCGGAGTGGTAAAAAAATGAGAAAACGTGACAGAAGGATAAGAAACATACCGATAAGCAAAATAATACCGAACATGATAACCAGCGGGAGCGTATTCTGCGGAATAGCTTCACTGATAATGACATACCATCAGCACTTTGTACCGGCAGCAGTTCTTATTTGTTTTGCGGTATTTTTTGATGTAATGGACGGAAGAGTAGCCAGAAGTCTTGGAGGAAGCAGTGTTTTTGGAGAAGAGCTCGACAGCCTGGCTGACGCGATCAGCTTTGGTGTAGCTCCCGCATTCCTTATCTACGCGGCATACATTGGAATGGAAGGCGGAGTATGGGGTGCTGTGGCATCCTCTTTCTTTGCTCTCTGCGGAGTCCTCAGGCTTGCCCGCTTCAACGTCACGCATGTTCCTGCAGGCCCCTTCCAGGGTCTGCCGATCCCGGCAGGAGGACTGACACTTGCCGCGTTTGTGATCGCTAAAGTGCCGCTTACACCGCTTGCGGCGATCGCAGTAATGTTCTTCATCGGCGGTCTGATGGTTAGCTCGGTTCCTTACTGCAACGCGAAGAGGATGAAAAAGGATAATGTGAATAAAGTCAAGCTTTACGGTGTTGTTGGGATCCTACTCCTCTCTTTTGTGGTCCTGAAGGAAAAGGCATTCCTGGCCATCTCGCTTCTGTATATTTTTACCGGTCTTGCAAAGATAGATGTTGCCGAATGGGTCCTTGAAGAAAGGCCTGCCGAAAAGGGAGAATAGAAATACCTTGTTGAACCGGTTTTTTTAGCATGTTTATGATCCCGACTTCGGCCAAAAAGCCGGGGCCGGGATTTTTATAAAGGGGGCAAACTGATGAAGAAAATCATGACAGGCAACGAAGCAATAGCCCAGGGCGCCTGGGAAGCAGGACTGCATGTGGCAGCCGCATACCCGGGAACACCTTCCACTGAGATCCTTGAGAACTTGTCAACTTACAAAGATGTATATTCAGAATGGTCAACAAACGAGAAAGTCGCGCTTGAGGTAGCTGCCGGAGCTTCCATGGCCGGCGGAAGAGCCCTCGCCGCAATGAAACATGTCGGACTCAACGTTGCTGCTGATCCTCTGTTCACTCTTGCTTACACAGGAGTCAACGGAGGCCTTGTGGTCGTCACCGCAGATGACCCGGGTCTGTTCAGTTCACAGAACGAACAGGACAACAGGTATTACGCCTCACACGCCAAACTGGCTATGCTTGAACCATCTGACAGCCAGGAGTGCCTTGACTTTGTCAAAGAGGCCTTCGAAATTTCTGAAAAGTTTGATACTCCTGTGCTTTTCAGGGTCACGACAAGGATCTGCCACAGCAAGACACTTGTCAAAACATCTCCCAGAAAAGAAGTCCCTGTAAGACCATATACAAAGGATGTCTCCAAATATGTTATGGCGCCTGCATCGGCAAAGAAACGCAAATACATAATGGAAGACAGGATCGAAGCGCTGAAGGAATTCAGCGAAACTACCACGCTTAACAGGATAGAGAGTGCATCCGGTAAGTTAGGAATAATCACAAGCGGAATTTCTTACAACCATGCAAAAGAAGTATTCGGAGATGAAGTATCATATCTGAAGCTTGGTTTCACATGGCCGCTGCCCGAAAAACTTATAAGGAAATTTGCAGGTATGGTCGATACTATTTATGTGATAGAGGAAAACGAGCCCTACATCGAAGACTTCGTTAAGATCATGGGAATACAGTGTACCGGCAGAGAAAAGCTCCCATGGGTGGACGAACTGACTCCGGAAATAATAAGAAGAGCTTTCTTTCCCGGCAGCGAAGATCAGGGAGGCTATGCCATTGACGCAGAAGTTCCCCCGCGTCCGCCTGTTCTTTGCGCTGGATGTACCCACAGGGGATTTTTCTATGAGGTCGGAAAATATAAAGATGTTGTTGTAACAGGAGACATCGGCTGCTATACGCTTGGAATAGTGCCTCCTTTGAGTGTTACCGACTCTGTCATCTGTATGGGAGCCAGCGTTTCCGGTGGTGTGGGGTTCAGCAAGGCGGTAGAAAAAGCCGGCAGAAAAGAGAAGGTCTTCGCGGTCATCGGAGACTCTACCTTCTTCCATTCGGGAATAACGGGTCTGATCGATGCTGTCGTCAACAAAGCCCCTATAGTGATCAACATACTTGACAACAGGATAACGGCGATGACCGGACATCAGGAGAACCCGGGAACGGGACGCACATTGATGGGAGAGGATACTCATCAAGTAGATCTTAAATCTCTCTGTGTGGCATGCGGCGTAAAGGAAGAGAACGTTCGTCTCATAGATCCGTACAACCTTACAGAAACCAAAGAGGCCGTCAAGGCTGGGTATGACTCCACAGAACCATTTGTGATCATCACGACGTCTCCCTGTGCCCTCATAAAGGATGTCATCAAGGCTCGGGCAAACATGAAGTGCGTGATCGACCAGGAAAAATGTGTCAAGTGCAAAATGTGCATGAAAGCCGGATGCCCCGCCCTCAACTTCAGGGACGGGATCGTTTTCATCGACCGCGCTTCCTGCAACGGCTGCGGGATATGTCTGCAGATATGCCCCAAAAAAGCTATCTCGAGGGAGGTATAGGACCATGAAGAAGAATGATACAAAAAGCATCCTTCTCGTAGGAGTCGGCGGACAGGGGACCATACTTGCCTCTAAGATACTCTCAGAAGGGCTGGTCCGAAAGGGTTATGACGTCAAGATGTCAGAGATCCATGGAATGTCACAGCGCGGAGGAAGCGTTACCACACATGTCAGGTTTGGGACCGAGGTCTCCTCTCCTGTAGTTCCCGAAGGCGAAGCGGATGTACTTGTTGCATTTGAAAAGGTAGAGGCGGTACGCTGGCTTAAATACCTCAAAAAGGGCGGCAGGCTTGTGGTAAATAATTTTGAGATATATTCCCTGCCTGTGCTTACAGGTGCTGCAAAATATCCTGATGAAGTCGTCGAAAAACTTCAGAAGGAAGTACCCAACTTCAAGGTCTTCAACGCAGGAAAGATAGCGGAAGACCTTGGCAACATCAAGGCCCAGAACATAGTTTTGCTTGGTGCGCTTGTCAAGGCAATGGGGCTTGAGGACATAGACTGGGAATCAGTCCTGAAAGAGCTGATCCCTCCAAAACTGTTGGACCTCAACATAAAGGCCTTTAAAGCGGGGCTCGAACAATAAGAGAAAAACCGGATAACAGAAAGATGCCGCCCCTTATCCAGGGACGGCATCTTTAATATTTGGGTTTTGGTCCGGGTAATTATTACTGCTACCAGGTCAGCGTAGATTCTGATACTTCTCCTCCGCTCCATGTTACAGAGATATTAAGCTTCCCATTTTTTTTCGCGAGGTATCCGTTGTCCTGCATCAGAAGCTGAAATGTCTTTGAGCCGTTTACAGGAATGCGAACCGTTCCGTTCTTTTGGTTGAGGACTTTGTTGCCCTCTCTTACTCCCAGAAGCCACCTTCCGTTGTTGGCAGGAAGGGTATCCCAGCCCTTTCCTGTGTTGTCTGTAAGGACTATGGCAGTAACGTTGCCGCTTCCTGTGACTTTGATGTTGACGGAGGTATCCTTTGATCCGCTGGCAGCTCTTTTCTTGTTTTTTCCAACAAGGTCAATGTTGACCACAGCCGGTTTTGCTGAAGCGAATGCGACAGCACGGTCCGCCTTGGTGACTGTCGCGGCGGGGGCAGCCTGTGCCGCAGGGGCCTTGCCGGTGGAGGCTTCAAGCACCTGTCCGTTGGACATTACAAAGGTGATCTGGTAAGGACCAACCTTCTTGCTGTCTTCCTCATCAAACCAGAGAGAAAGCTTTTTTTCGCCGTTTAAAGCCATTGATAAAGTTCCGTCGGCTTTGTTCTGTTTGGCTCCCTTTTCATCTGTGAGTACAACAAGCGGATTGTTGTTTCCGGCTATCGTGTCCCATATTTTTCCGCTTGCAGTGCACTTGACCCTGACTCCGGTCACAGTTCCCGATACGTTGATCACGGCATCGATCTGCCTGTCGGCGTTGAGGTTGGATTCCATTTTTTCGTTGGGGCCTGCAAAGTCATACTTGCCTGTTCCCTTATATTCTGCAGAGAGAGAATCCTTCAGTGCTGTCGTCTTTCCCTTGGCAGCGTTCTTCTCAAACATGCGCCCGTCTGAAAGACTAATAGTAATCTTAGTCTTGACCGCCGGGTCTGACATTACTCCGTCCTTGTCCTGGACCAAAAGCAAATACTTTGCGGAACCCTTTACGTTAAATCCTATTGTTCCGTCAGTTTTGTTGAGTATGTTATTTCCGCTGTCGATCACAGTGACAATCGGAAGGCTGTTTCCGGCTATGGTGTCCCACTCAGCTTTCTTCGAGGGTGACTGTGCCGTTATTTTCATTGCCCTTACTGTGGCATCTTTGAAATTCAGGGCAAGTGTAAACTGATAGTCATTTTTACCGTCAGCTCCGACCTTCTCAGAGGTGCCGGCAAAATCGTGTTCACTTATCCCGTTCGTCTCGAATCCCGTTATGCCTTCTCCTGCTGCAGGAGCGACGGGGGCTGGTTTACCAAGCCCCTTCACGGTAGTTTTGCCCGTTACGTCCTGGTTGTCAATAAGAGTTACGATGACAGTAAAATCCGAGTCTTTGGGTATCGCAGTAACTGCATCGTTGATGTAGAGTTTGAAGTTTGCTCCAAGGAGTACCGGTGTCACAGGCATCCCGCCGGAAGCGTTAAGTATGTTGCCGCTGCTGTCCTTAACGATAAGAAGTTCTGTGGTGCCCGACGGGGAGGAACTCCACGTCTTGCCGGTGGTCTCGTTTTTGAGCGAGATCCTTTTGATGGCCTGTGCTCCGCTCACGGCAAGATTGAATGAGGCATCGGGTTTCCCGTCAGCCGTCCTAGAATTCCCCGCCCCGAGTACATCAGCCTTATCCTCTGCGTTGAAGCTTATAGAGTCAATGTTTAGCCCCAAAGAGACTGCAAAGGCCGATCCTGTAAAAAAGACCAGGAATGTAACGACCAATAAAGTTTTTAATAATTTATACATCTCTAAAATGCCTCCTTAAATTGTAAAATTTCCTTGAGCCAATCTTACATCAAATTTCAGCATTATTGGGGCACTTGGGTGATGAAATGGGATAAAATAGGTAAAAAGTACTGTTTATTAAGGGGAGTTTTACTTGGAGAAATTTGACGGACAGAATAATTTGATTTATGTAGAT
>Ga0334883_1002940_pt1 | contig 19448 bp, 13 predicted proteins | sample GraSluR1_MG_6_FD_207230 | JGI IMG/M metagenome (GOLD analysis project Ga0334883, IMG submission 207230) | Sludge microbial communities from methane-producing bioreactor in Wageningen University, Netherlands - Granular Sludge_09_05-R1 | ecosystem: Engineered > Bioreactor > Anaerobic >...
CCGCCCATGTTCAAGCACAGGGCCATCCATCTCGGCTTCATCCTCTGCCTTGTCTGGATGTACTACCCCGCGTCGAAACGGTCGATCCAGTCAAGGCCCAGCGCCGTCGACATGGTGCTTATCGTGGCTTCAATTGCTGTATGCGGCTATACGGTCTTCAACGTGGACGCCTTCGCCCTCCGGGGAGGAGTGGCCCTCCAGCGGGACTACTATTTCGGCGCCGTGGCGATTCTCCTTGTCCTGGAGGCCTGCCGCAGGGTAGCCGGAAGGGGACTGCTCATCCTGGCCATCGTCTTCCTTCTTTATGCCCTTTTCGGCCGGTACATTCCGGGAGTCCTCTCCCACAGGGGATACACCATCCAGCGGGTGATCTACCAGATGTACCTCACCACCGAAGGAATTTACGGTCTTCCCATCGGCATCGCCGCCACCTACCTCGTCCTCTTCATCGTCTTCTCGTCCTTCCTGGAAAAGAGCGGCCTCGGAACCCTGTTCAACGACGTTTCCCTCGCCCTCGGCGGACGGCTCGTGGGCGGTCCCGCCAAGGTGGCCGTCATCGGCAGCGGTCTCGTGGGCATGATCAGCGGCAGCGCGGCCACCAACGTGGCGACTTCCGGAGCTTTTACCATCCCGCTCATGAAAAAAATAGGGTACAAGCCCTACTTCGCCGGCGCCATCGAGGCTGCGGCCTCCACGGGAGGCCAGATCATGCCCCCTATCATGGGGACCGGCGCCTTCATCATGGCGGAATTCCTCGGCGTTCCCTACATCTCCATCGCCGCGGCGGCCATCATTCCCGCCGTTCTCTACTTCGCGGCGGTGTTCTTCCAGGTCGACCTCAGGGCCCGAAAGATCGGCCTGACGGGCATGGCGAAAGAAGACATTCCCGACGTGAAGAAGACCATCCTGCGGTACGGGCACATGTTCCTGCCCATCATCATTCTCGTGGTTCTGCTGATGCAGCACTTCACGCCACTGTACGCCGCCTTTTACTCCATCGTGGTGACCTGGATCCTTTCCTTCCTGAGGAAGGAAACCCGCATGGGCGTCAACAAGCTCATTCCCCTCGCAGTTTCTTCAGCCAGATCATGCCTGAGCCTCAGCGTCGCCATGGCCAACGCCGGTTTCGTGGTGGCCGTCCTGTCTATGACGGGCATCGGCATCATCCTCGCAGACAACATCGTGGCCCTTTCCCACGGAAGTCTTTTCGTCACCCTGGTGCTCTGCATGGTGGTCTCCATCGTCCTCGGCATGGGACTTCCCACGAGCGCCTGCTACATCATCGCCGCCACGATCGCGGTCCCGATTCTCCATGAGATGAAAGTTCCCGGTCTCCAGGCCCATTTCTTCGTCTTCTATTTTGCCTGCCTTTCCACAGTGACCCCGCCGGTGGCCCTGGCCTCCTACGTGGCGGCCGGCATGTCCGGAGCGGGGACGAACGAAGTCGGGTGGGCCGCCTTCAAGCTGGCCCTGGCGGGATTCATCGTGCCCTTCTTCTTCATCTACGCCCCGGCCATCCTGCTCGTCGCCGACAGTGCGGCGGTCATTGCCTGGGCTGCCGTTTCCGGCCTTATGGGCGCGGCCCTTCTCTCGGTGGCTGTGGAAGGGTTCCTGTTCGTCACCCTGCCGTGGTTCTTCAGGGTTCTGTATTTCGGAGCGGCACTGACGCTCATCGCTCCCGGCGTACATTCTGACTTGATCGGCTTCGGTCTTACCGCAGCAGCTTTTGCCGGGACGTTGTTCCTGAGGAAAAGGGAGGTGAGCCGCAGGGAATAGAAATGAGCGGATCTGCGGAGCCTGTCGTTGCAAATTCGTGGGAAAATACCACAACAGAGGGCTGCGGCCCAAAAGGAGGAGAAGACATGTTGAAAGGCAGAAGAAACCTGATCGTTGCCGCCGGAGTTCTTTTCATGTTCCTGTTTGCGGGTGCGGCGTTCGCCGTGACCCATATCACCATGGGAACGGCGGGAGTGGGCGGCATGAACTACCCCGTGGGCATGGCCATGGCCAAAATCTGGAACGCCAACATCAAGGACATGAAGGCTGTCGCCATCGCCACCGCCGGCGCCGTCCAGAACATCGACATGATCCGGACGAAGGATATCGAAGTGGCGGTCTGCAGGGCCAATGAAGCCTACCGCGCCTTCAACGGCCTTGAGAAATACGAAGGCAAGCCTCACACCTGGCTCCGCGCCCTTACCGGCGGCGTCATGTTCGACGCCAAGACGGTGGTGGCCCTGAAGGACGAAGGCATCAAGTCCATCAAGGACTTCAAGGGGAAGAGAGTCGCCGTCGGCCCCGTAGGCAGCGGCGGCGAGCTTGACGCCCGGGAAATTCTCGCGGCCTACGGCCTCACCTACAAGGACATCACTCCCGAGTACGTGGAAGCCAGCCAGGCGGTGGACATGATGTCCGACGGCCTGATCCAGGGCGCCATCCTCGGTTTTACCCCCGGCGCCTCCGCCATCAGCGAGCTTATGATCACCGGCAAGGTCATCATTCTCCCCATCGAGGAAGAGGGATACCAGGCCCTGAAGAAGATCAATCCCCTCGTCGACAAGAGGATTCTCAAGGCCGGAACCTATCCGAACCAGGACTACGACGTGGAGACCTGCGGCGATCCCGCCGACCTCATCATCACCAGGGAAGATCTCCCCGAGGACCTCGTCTACCAGATGACCAAGTCCCTCTATGAGAATCTCGACGACGTCCGCAACGTGGCGGCGGCGGTCCGCGGCTTCGGTCCCGACCTCGTGGCCGAGCCCGACAAGATGCTGATCCCCTACCACCCAGGCGCACTCCGCTACTTCAAGGAGGCCGGAATTCTGAAGTAAAACAGGCCTGCTTCAACTGATGCCGAAAAAAACCCCCCGGAGATTCTTCCGGGGGGTTTTCCGTTCGGGACCGCATGATGGAGAACATCACGCACTGTGAAGAAAAGCAATGCAAAAAAACGGGCCCCCGAAACCTCCGGGACCCGGTCGGCAGTTTCAGTCCGCCAGGGGGAGAAAATTGATCACAGGTACCTCGTAGGGATGAACGGACCGGATTATCGCTTCTACCCTCTCCCTGTCGGCGGCGCGGCACCGGAATTCAGCCTTGATCTCTTCCGCGCAGGAGAGTTTCCCGATTTCGCCGTCGTAGGGAGAGGCCCCCTCGAGGGGCATCCACGTTCCCGTCACGTTCAGCAGCGCCATGACTCCGGCGTAGTGCCCCTCCCGAAGGAAGCCTTCCCTGTCCAGAGCGTCCCGGAGGACGGGCACGAACTCAGCGGGGATGAAGACTTCCACTTTCATGTATTCCGGCATTTTTATTCCTCCCCGGCGGGCAGGGCCTTGGTGAGCTCCGGAATGAAGGAGACGGAGACGGCCTCTCCTTCGGCGAATATCTGCCGGGCATCGGGGTTGTCCACCTGGACGAGGATTTCTCCCATCTCGGTGGCGACGAAGGATTCGATGCTGTGCCCGAGATAGACGTTGGTGGTCACCCGTCCGTCCAGGATGCCCTCTCCGGGCGGGAGGAGGGTGAGCGATTCAGGGCGGCACATGACGAGGGCGGGATCCCCGGCCCTGAGATCCGGGGAGAAGCGAGGAAGGGGAAAGGTCCTTCCCCTGACCTTTACGGTACAGTGCTCGTCCACCCCCGCCACCTCGGCGGGGAAGAAGGCCACCTTGCCGATGAAGCCCGCGACGAAGGCGCTCGCCGGATCGCGGTAAACCTGGTGGGGCGATCCGATCTGCACGATCTTCCCCTTGTTCATGACGATAATCCTGTCCGAAAGGCTCATGGCCTCGACCCGGTCGTGGGTCACGTAGGCGGCGGTGATGCCGAGGGATTTCTGGATGCGGCGGATCTCCACCCGCATCTGCTCGCGGAGCAGGGCGTCGAGGTTCGACAGGGGCTCGTCCAGCAGAAGGACCGCAGGCTCCACGATGAGGGAGCGGGCCAGGGCGACCCGCTGCTGCTGTCCTCCCGAAAGACGGGAGGGGGGACGTTTCGCCAGGGTGTCGAGGCCCACCATGCCGAGAAAGCGCATGACCTTCCCGCTGATCTCCTTCTCCGGCATCTTTCTGAGCCGGAGGCCGTAGGCCACGTTGTCGAAGACGTTCATGTGGGGGAAGAGCCCGTAGCTCTGGAAGACCATGGCGGTATCCCGCCTGTTGGGGGGGAGGTGGGTGATATCCTCGCTCCCGATGAGGACCCGGCCCCTGGTGGGCAGCTCGAACCCGGCGATCATGCGCAGCGTGGTGGTTTTGCCGCACCCCGAGGGTCCGAGAAGGGTAACCAGCTCGCCGGGGGCGATGACAAAATCCGCCTGTTCCACGGCGGTGATGTCCTTTCCGGACTGGGGATCCTGGAACACTTTCCACACGTTTTCAAGGGTGACTGATTTCGATATGTTTTCCATGGTTTGTCCCACCTCAGATGCTCATGGTCTTTGCGAGATTTTCGTTCTTCCGGACCACCAGCCGCAGAAGCCCGAAGGTCAGAAGGACGATCACGATGAGCGTCGTCGCGAGGACGCTCGCCAGGCCGAACCGCAGGTTTTCGGAGAAATTGTAGATGAGGACGGTCAGGTGGTACCACTTGGCGGAGATGAGGAAGATGACGGCGCTCACAGCCGTCATGGACCGGACGAAGGTGTAGGAGAGGCTGGAGATGAAGGCCGGCCGTATCAGCGGGAGGACGATGGTGCGGAACACCGTGGGGGTGTCGGCTCCGAGGTCCGCGGCCGCCTCTTCGATGGCCGGGTCGATCTGCTTTAGGGAGGCGAGTCCTCCCTCCACGCCCACGGGAAGTTCCCTGATGACGTAGTTGATCACGATGATGGCCGCCGTCCCGACGAGGATGAGGGGGGCCTTGTTGAAGGCCAGAATGTAGCTGATGCCCACCAGGGTGCCCGGAAGGGCGAAGGGGGTCAGGATGAGCATGTCGAGCAGCCGCTTGCAGGGAAATTTCTTCCTTGCAAGCACAAGAGCGGCGATCATGGCCAGGATGCCCGCGATGGGCGTGGCCGCGCCTGCGAGCGTCATGGTGTCAAGGAGCACCCTCCATCCCCGCTCGAAGGCCTCCCTGAAGTTGGCCAGGCTGAAGCTGTAGTCGATGCCCCAGTTCTTCACGAAGCACCCGGCGATGATGGTTCCGTAGAGGCTCAGAAGGAAGAGGACGATCAGGACCATCAGGGTGACCAGAATACGCTTCACCGCCGGCGACACGAGCTCCGTCATGCGGCCCGAGGGTTTCCCCGTGACGGTGACGTAGGATTTGCGGCTTACCCAGTACCGCTGGGCAAGAAAGGCGGACAGGGTGGGCAGGAGGAGCAGCAGGGAAAGAGCGGCCCCGTGGCCGAGGCGGTTCATTCCCGTGACCTCCATGTAGGATTCCACGGAAAGCACCCGGAAGCTCCCGGAGAGAATCAGGGGGTTCGCGAAATCGGCCAGAGAGTTGGTGAACACCAGGAGCCAGGAGCTGAGCAGTCCGGGCACCGAGAGAGGGAGGGTCACCGTTTTGAAGGTTTCCCACCGGTTGGCCCTCAGGTTCAGTGCGGCATCCTCCAGGGTGGAGTCGATGGCTTCGAGGATGCCCACCATGGTGAGGAAGGCGATGGGGAACATCCCCATGGTCTGGACCAGGGTCAGCCCGCCGAGCCCGTAGATGGTGAAATTCTCCAGTCCGAGGACCTGTTTCGTGATAAGGCCATTGTTGCCGAAGAGCAGAATAATGGACAGGGTGAGGGAAAAGGGGGGCGAGATAATGGGAAGAGTCGCCATGGCGGAGAAGAACTTCTTCCCCCGGATAGCCGTCCTCGAAATGACGAAAGCGAAGAGAAAACCTACGATCGTCGAAGCGGTGGCGGTGAAGGCCCCCAGGGTGATGCTGCCTCTCAGGGCGGTGACGTACTGCCTGGTGGTGAGGATGGATTTCCACGTTTCGAGCGAGAATTTTCCGTCCTTGAGAAAGGTCAGCCGGACCGCCTCGAAGAGGGGATAGGCGACGAACACCCCCACGATGGTGAAGAGGCCGAGGATGACATAGCCTGTGATGGGATCCCTGCTGTAGCTCGCCACGGCGAAGACGGCGGCGAAGAGAACCAGGGCGAGAAGAAAGAGCCCCCGCAGGAGGGAAAGAAACTGGTCGAAGTCTCCCGGAGAGAAGAGAAACACGGCGGTACCGGTGACGTCTCCGGTCTCGCCGTCATGGGCGGGAGCGAAGAGCACCCGCCGCTCCTCCCCGTCGAGAAAAAATCTCTGGGCAGGCTGGTACATTTCGTCGTACATGGCGCTCTCTATTCCCCTGGCGAAATCACGGTCCTTCCCGTGGAGCGCGAAGAATTCCCCGAGGGCGGGAGTGGGGGCGAAGATCTTCATGCCTTCCCTGTCTTCAGGAAAGCCCTTGAGAAAGAGAAGCTCGAAATCCCTGGAGGGGCCGCTGATGCGCCTGATCCAGCCGTCAATGGCTTCGTCTTTCGATGGGACCGAGCCCATGGCGACCTCGGCGGCCTTTTTGTAGTGGTTCTCGGCGATAGAGCCGAAGGATCCGGCCAGGGCATTGTACATCCAGAAGAGCAGGGAGGCGAAGAGCAGAACGGAGAAGGCCGGGGAGAGAAATTTTCTGGAAGGAATGGTCATCTCCTCCTTTCGGGTGAAAGAATGAAGGGGTCCCGGGCAGGACCCCTTCCAGTTTCCCGTTTCAGGCCAATTTTACCTGGAGGCGCCGATTTCCTTGTTCCACCGGTCGAGGAGCCGGCCCTTGTTGGCGGCGTCCCAGACGTCGTCCTGGTTGACCAGCTTCATCTTCGAGAAGGAGAATCCTGTCTCCACCGGTGAAGCCTTGTCGCTCAGGGGAATGACGTACCACGTGGCGATGATGTCCATGGCCGACTGGCCGAGGATCCAGTCATAGAGCTTTTTCGCGTTCACCGGATCCGGCCCGTCCTTCAGGAGGGAGAGGGCAGCGGTCTCGAAGCCCGTTCCGTCGGAGGGAACGGCGATCTCGATGGGGGCTCCCTCCACCTTCAGCTTGACCATGTCGTGGAGGTAGCCGATGGCCACGGGGATCTCGCCGATGGCGCAGTTCTTTCCGGGGGCCGACCCGGAGCGGGTATACTGGTCGATGCTCCTGTCCAGCTGCTTGAGGAAATCGAAGGCCTTGTCCTCGTCGTTGCCGAAGACCCGGATCAGGGTGGTGACCATGTTGTAGGCCGTTCCTGAGGTGCCGGGGTTGGCGACCCGAACTTTTTTCTCGTACTCGGGCTTGACGATGTCGGCCCAGGAGGTCGGCAGGGGAAGATTCAGCTCGGCGGACCGGTTTGTGTTGATGCAGAACGCGATGGGGCCCACGTACAGACCGATCCAGAATCTCTCGGGATCCTTGAACTGGTCGGGGATGGATCCCGCCATGCGGGAGTTGTAGGGAACCGTCAGCCCCTTGTTCTTGGCATCGATGTGGAGGGTGCCCACGCCGCCGACCCAGATGGACGCCTGGGGATTGGCCTTTTCGGCCTCGATGCGGGCCACCGCCTCGCCGGAGGACAGGCGGACCCATTCCACTACGATGCCCGTTTCTTTTTCAAACTGCTCGAAAAGGGCCTTCGCCAGGGGTTCCTCCATGGTGGTGTAGGCCTTCACTTTTTCGGCGGCGAGGGAATTCCCCGCGATCATGGTGACGCACAGCAGAACGAGAACAGCCAGGACAACGATTTTTTTCATTGCTTCATCTCCTCCTGTAGTTTGCGGGCAGCCGTCGGTTGCGCTGTCTCCGCCTGAGTATAGAAAGGGAAGGGAAGTCTGTCAATTCTTCTCTTCACTTTTGCCGGTGTATTTCAGGGAAACTGTTCCGCCCATGGAAAAGGAGAGCCGGAGACCGTCGGCGTCAAGGGAAAAACGTTCAAGGTCAAGGGAACCCACCGATCCGTCCATCACCAGTTCGTCGGAGACCTGCCGGCCCCGGACCGCATCGCCGAGGGAAAGGAGGGTCTTCTCCCGAAGCTCGCCCAGGGGGAAAACGAGGATTTCGCCGATTTTCTTCGCCAGGAGAGGCCTGACTATCCAGGAAGCCATCCGCATCAGGCCCCGGGTGGAATTCTCGTCGAAGTCCACGCCTTCCACCCGCAGCACCTGTTCTTCCCTTGAATAGACCGGCCTCCCCGTCAGGTAGACCTTTCCTTTCAGGGGAGCTCCGAGTGGAGCCGTTCCCGAGATGTCCGCCCCGGCCACCAGCTTTTCGCCGCTGCCGAAAAGGGCGATTTTTTCCACGGTGACCCTGCCTCCGCCGGGAAGGTCGAGGGGCTCAAGGGGCTGGCCCGAGACGAATTCCTCAAGGGCTCCGTAGGATATGGAGGCGTCAAGGTTGACGAGCACTCCCGGGTCAAGGTCCGGAGGCAGGGGGGTGAGGGCGGGCAGGGGAGGGTGAGGATCGGCCGCTCCCGGAATGCCGGACGTGACCGAAAGGAGGCACCGGAGGGCCAGGTGGGCGGAAAGAATGCCCTTCCTCGCGGTAAAGGGGGGCATGGACACCTCGAGGGGGCGGACAGCGAGGGCAAGCCGGGGGGATTCAGAGAGGAGAATGGGGGAGGCGAGACCTTCCCACTGTTCCCGGGCACGCTCCTTGAGCCGGACGGACCGGTTGAGTTCCTCCTCGGCGCGGCGGAGCAGGTCGCCCGACCGGTCTTCGAGGAGGGTCGACAGGAAGCGGGCGATCCCGATTTTCTGGCCGAGGATGGTGATGGCCGGATTTTCCTTCCATTCGACGGAAAGGGAACCGTCAAGCCGGATATTCCAGTCCGTGTCGATCCGGGGTTTTACCTCGAGGAGGATTCTGCCCCCGCCGAAAACCTCCTGTTTCGTGCTCGACGAGATACCCAATATTTTCCCCTTCCAGCGGACGAGGCTCTCGAAACGGAAGGGAAGGGCAACCCGTGCCCTGCCCTTCTCCAGGGATACGGACACGGGACCGGTCCGCTCCACGAGCACGTCTGCGGCGGACTCGCCGTAGACGTCGTCCAGCTTCTGTCCCTTCACGTTGTACAGAGGGTTCATCAGGGCGTCCCCGAGGAGCCGCTCCGCCTCCGAGGCGGTGATGCTCAGCGGAACGGAGAGAAAGGATTCGGCGGGAGGGGCCGCGGGAGCACTCCGGTCAATGGCGGGGGGGGCCTCGACAACCACTACGGCCGGAACCTCCTCCGTCGTTGCGGAGACCAGAAAGAAGACCAGGGATCCGAGGGCACATGCCAGAACGGCAGAAAACCATTTTTTCATGGGAATACCTCTCAGCCGGAAAATTCGGTTTGTGTCAGTATCCCCATTATACTCCGAAAGAGGAAGAGACCGGAAGAATCCTCCCGGGCACGGAGGGAGAGGCGGGCAGGCCGTCATTGACAATCCTCCTCCGCAGGATACAATGAAGACGGCGGGAGAGATGAAGCAGGCCGTATGCCGCCGTCGGTCCCGTGCCGGTTTCCGCCCCGGCGGGGATTTATGGACAGAGCCCTTCAGCGGGGAATATTCCTGTGCTGGGGTCATTTTTCTTGTGAACGAAGGAGAGAGAAAACGATGGAGCAGCTCTTTGAAGGTTTTCTGGCCCTCACCGGCAGACAGGCGGTGATGATGGGGGTGGGAGCGGCCCTGCTCTACCTGGCCATAGCGAAAGAGTACGAACCGTCCCTCCTCCTCCCCATGGGCTTCGGAACGCTGCTGGTGAACATCCCGTTCTCCTCGGCCCTGACGCAGACGGCGGGGGACCATCTGCAGCACGGGGCCCTGAGCATCCTCTTCGACGCAGGGATAGCCAACGAAATGTTTCCCCTGCTGATCTTCATCGCCATCGGCGCCATGATCGACTTTACCCCGCTGTTCCAGAACCCGGTGACCTTTGTCTTCGGCATTACCGCCCAGGCGGGAATTTTCCTCACCATGGGGCTGGCCCTTCTCTTCGGCTTCGACCTGAAGGAAGCCGCCTCCATCGGCATCATCGGCGCGGCGGACGGTCCCACGTCCATCTATGTTTCCGCCAAGTTCGCCCCGCACCTGCTGGGGCCCATTTCGGTGGCGGCCTACTCCTACATGGCCCTGGTCCCGGTGATCCAGCCGCCGGTGATCAAGCTGCTCACCACCCCCGAGGAGCGGAGAATCCCCATGCCCTACCACGAAAAGCCCGTTTCGAGAAGGGCGAAGATCCTCTTCCCCATCGGGGTCACCCTTGTGGCTGGCATGTTCGCCCCGCCGTCGGCCTCCCTCATCGGGTTCCTCATGTTCGGCAACCTGCTGCGGGAGAGCGGCGTGGTGGACCGGCTCGCGAAGGGGGCCCAGAACGAACTGGCCAATGTCGTCACCATCCTCCTGGGGCTTGCCATCTCGGCCACCATGACCGGGGAGCGGTTCATCCAGCCCCGGACGATCCTCATCCTCTCCATGGGGCTCGTGGCCTTCATCCTGGACACGGCGGTGGGTGTCCTTTCGGCGAAGGCGATCAACCTGTTCAGGAAACGGAAGCTGAACCCCATGATCGGTGCGTCGGGGATCTCGGCCTTCCCCATGTCCGCCAGGCTCGTGCAGAAAATGGCGGCGGCGGAGGACAGGAACAACTTCATTCTCATGCACGCCGTCGGAGCGAACGTGTCGGGGCAGATCGGATCGGTGCTTGCGGGAGGGTTGCTGCTGGCGTTCCTGGGGTAGTGCGAATTTTGGCAGCGGGGAGCGATGCCGGTGCTCGCCGGGGCGAATTCACCTTATGCCCGGCAACACTCCCTCTGCCTTAATACGCTGTTATGGTCTTTTGAGACAGAGCAAAGAAAAGGGGCCGTTTCCGGCGGTTGTGCCGGGAAGCGGCCCCTTTGTGTTTCGGCCGGGGGATCAGAAGTACAGCTCGTACTCCTGGGGGGTGGGGGCGTTGTAGACGTACTCCGCCTCCTCGGTCTTTCTTTTCGTCCACAGCTCGAGCAGCTTCTGCGGGAAGGCCGGTGCGAGGTATCCGTTGTCTTTCCGCAGACCTTCGAGCACGGAGAAGAGGTTCAGCGGGAAGACCTTGTCCTCCTTCGCCTCGGGGCTGTCGAACCCGGCAGCCACAGGGTCGGCGTTCCGGAAGATTCCGTCGGCCCCGGCGAGGACCATGGCGGAGAGCATGTAATGGATGTTCGCCGATGCGTCGCCGGTGCGGTATTCTATGCGGACCTCGTCGCTCTTCAGGTATCCGGGAATGCGGACTGCGGCACTTCTGGACCCCTTGGCGAAGGTGGCGCTGATGGGGGCCTCGTACCCGGGGACGAGACGGCGGTAGCTGTTGGTGCCCGGGTTGGTGAAGGCGAGGAGACTTCCCGTGAGACTGTGTTCGAGCAGCCCCGCCGTGTAGGCAAGCGCCTCCCGGGAGAGCCCGTGAAGGCCGCCGCCGGGGAAGAGGGATTTCCCGTCCTTTTCGAGGTACTGGTGGACGTGCATTCCGCTGCCGGGCATTTTGTAGAGGGGCTTGGGCATGAAGGTGACGGAGAGCCCCATCTCCTCCGCCACGGTCCGGATGATCCACTTGGCCACGCAGACGCTGTCGGCGGCCCTGACAAGATCCATGAAGTCGAGCTCGATCTCGAGCTGGGAGGCCCCGACCTCGTGGTGATGGTATTTCACGGGGATTCCTGCCTGCTCCATACTCCGGACGGTGCGGTTTCTGAAGTCGAAATACCGGTCCTCGGGGGGAAGCCTGTGGTATCCCTTGTGGGGTCCGAAGCGGTGAACGGAGGCGTATTCTTCCCCGAGCCCTTCGGAGGACCCGACGGCATAGCCGGCGTGGTCCATGCCGGTGGAGTATTCTACCGACTCGAAGACGTAATATTCCAGCTCCACGAGCATCATGGCCCGGTCGGCCAGGTTTTTCTCCCGAAGGAAGTCGGCGGTCCGTTCAGCCACCGACCGGGGATACTGGTCGAAGGTGTTCCGCTCGGTGGAGACCACGTCGCAGATCACGTGGACGGTGCGGAAGTCCTCCCGTTCTTCGAGGAAAGCGGCGGATCTGTCCGGAATGGCCACCATGTCGGATTTGTCCACCTTGGCGAAGCCGTAGTTCGAAGCATCGAAGCCTATGCCGTCCCGGAAGACCGCTTCGGAGACGTAGCCCCGGGGGATGGTCACCGAGCGCATTCCCCCCGAGATGTCGAACATGAGCAGGTTCAGGAAATCGGCATCGAATCTGTTTTCCGCGAAATCCGGAAAGGCTGTCAGGTTCACGTTCATTCCTCCAGACGGTACACAAGTGTCGCGCCGTCTTTCCCGAAAGAGAAGAAGACGGTGCGCCTCACTATTATAGAAGGAGCGCCGGTTTTCTCAATTTCTGCCGGACAATTCGGAATGAAAAGTTTTGAAATCACAGGCTGACATTTTGTCACCTTCCAAGGAAATTAAGAACCCTGAGGAGAAAACCACTGGAAAATCCTATGGCGTCCGCCGGACAGACCTCCTGGCAGCAGTAGCAGCGTATGCACTTTTTATAATCAATGTCAATAAATCTTTGAGCTTTTCTGGTCATGGCTTTCGCCGGACACACTTCAACGCACTTCCCGCACCCTATGCAGTTCCCGGGGCGCTGGACGGGGCGGGAGGACAGGTGGCGCTTCCCGAAACCGTCAAGGAGGGACGGAAGCAAATGAAGAGAATCAAGCCTCGGAATGTCAACCTTTTCAAAGACGACGTCCGGCGGAAACTCTCCGGCTGTCGTTCCGACGTCCTTCGGCAGCAGGTTCCGCCGTTTCGCCGAGCGGTAGAGAGGAAAGGCCTGGAGGTCCGCCCCGAGGAGGGCGCAGAGGCGCAGGTCCAGCGTCAGGGGGTCGGCGGAGGCGCCGAGGAGCCCGAAAGTGCGGGGGCGCCCGTTCCCCGGGCCTTTGCCTTCCATGCCTCCGATGCCGTCCATGATGGTGAGGGCCGGAGCGAGGCTTCTCGCAATGTCCAGGTGAAGGTCGGCGAACACGTCCCTGTCCAGCCCGACGGTATAGTGCCACGAGGCCTTCCGCTGCCGGACCACCGTGCCGAAGAGGTTTTTCACTCCCAGGGTGAGCATCATCTGGGAATGGGTCTTGAGCTTGGGCAGGTTGATGATTCTGTCGGCCTCGACGGCTTTCCTGGAGACTTCCACCCGCTGGAAGACGGACCCTTCCGCCATGGGAAGGGGAACAGGGTCGTCCAGCTCGGCGCAGGGTATGCCCAGTTCCGCGGCGACGGCCGCCATACCGGTCTTCGCCGCCACCCCGGAAAAACCGTCGAGGCCCGGGCTGTCACCGATGAACGGATGGGCTCCCGCATCCATTACCAGGATGGCCGCTGCGCGGACCACCTCCGGGTGGGTGGTGACGCACCGCTCAGGAGATGAGGCGGAGAGGAGGTTGGGCTTCAGAAGCACCCTCTCGCCGGGACGGACGAACCGCCCCATTCCCCCCAGGGGCTCCAGTAGGGCGCCCAGGCGGTCCGCCACTTCCTCCCGTTCGTAGGATCCGCACCGAAAGAGCGTCGCGGACGGCATGTCGGTCATGAATAGCCCCCCTTGCACGGTTTAGTATAATAATACTCTACCATCTGCGGCCCTTTTTGCCTCCGGCCCGGGCGGCCGGGAGGCGGAACGGAATGCCGGAAACTGAAAGCGACAGGAAAGGACCGGTGAGAGTATGGCATATGCGTCCCAGCAGTTTTTCCTCCAGAAGCGGGAGCTGGGCCTGATCGCCCCCGTTCTGTGCACTCTGCGGATTCTTGGCGAGGATGACATCGGTGAAGCCGTCACCTTCCACAAGCGCATTACGGACGAAATCGGAGACGCCGGTTTTTTTGCCGAGGACAACACCATCGTGGAGAGCATCCGGGGAGAAGGGGCGGTGTCGGGAATTTTCGCCGAAGGCAGGCTTATCGCCCTCCGGGCGGTCTCCTACGTGAAGGAGTACGTGGACGATGCCCTGGAGGATCTCGGGCTTGACCCGTCCCAGGCAAACAACACGGCGGTGATGGATTTCTGCGTCACCGATTCCGCCTTCCGGGGAAACAGCATCCAGTTTTTCACCTATCTCTTCATGGAGAACATCCTCTACCCGAACAGGTACCACCTGCACACCACCGTCTCCCCGAAGAACATCTTCAGCCTCACGAACATCCTGAAGTGCGGCTTCCACGCCATGCGCTTCAAGAACAAGTACGGCGGTCACCCCCGGTTCGTGCTCTACAAAAACCTGAGGAAGCCGGTAGCCGTCCAGACCAGGGGACACAAGGAGATCCTGCTGAGAAACTACGACTACCACCCGAAGGTGTTCGCCGACGGGTACGTGGGATACAAGGTGAAGCACAAGGCGAACGGCATGGCCCTGCTCTACGGCAAGCCCCTCGTCGTCGGGGAAGTGCCGAAGGCGTCATGAAGGACCTTCTTTCCGGAGCGGCGGAGATTCTCCGCCGCCTGGAAGAAGAGGGCCGGGAGGCTGTCCTGGCGGGAGGGATGGTCAGGGACCTGCTCTGCGGCTTTTCACCCTGCGATGCCGACATCGCCTCGGACGCCCCCCTGCCCGTCCTGGCTTCCCTCTTTCCGTCCGGCAGGCTGCTCGGACCGGAGGGGATGCAGGTCTTTCTCCTCCCCTTCGGGGAGGGGCACTGCGAGGTTTTTCCCTTCCCCCGGGGCAGGCTGAGAGAGGATCTTGCCAGGCGGGACTTCACGGTGAACGCCCTTGCCCTCCGCAGGACGGGGGAAGTGGTGGGAAGCCGGCGCGCTCTGGCCGATATCGCCGCCCGGGTGCTCCGGTTCAACGGGCCCGGGGCCGAACGGCTGGCGGAAGATCCCCTCCGGGCGCTCCGGCTTGCCCGGTTCGCAGCCTCCCTTCCAGGGTTCGTTCCCGATCCCGGAACGGTCCGTGAGTGCCGGGAGGCCCGTCCTTTCCTCGGAGGATGTGCCCCCGAAAGAGTGGGGAGGGAGATCCGCCTCGGATTGGAAGGGGACTCCCGAATTTTTCTGGAGACGCTGAAGGCGTGCGGTCTTCTGGATGTCCTGTTTCCCGGGATGCCGGCGAGGGAGTTCGGCTTCGCCAGGCTTTGCCGAATCCAGGAAGGACTCGCCCGGGAAGGGGCCCCTCTCGAAGTTCGTGCTGCAGCCCTCTTTTCCGTGCCCGGGGGGGGTGTCCCCCGGTCCGATGACGGCCCCTCCAGGACGGAAGAAGCCCTTCTTGCCTGGAAATGGCCGGTCCGGGCAGCCTCGGAGGCTGCTGAGCTTGCCAGGCACAGGCGCCTTCCCCTGGAAGCGCCGGACCCGGAGAGGATGGCAGCCCTGCTCGAGGCGAGGGGGACGCCGTTCATGGATTCCCTTTTCCTTCTCTCCCGGCAGTACTGTGCCGGAGAGCCTCACTTCCGACGATGGAGCGAAAACCGCTCCCTGTTTGTCTCCATGGCCGTCCGGGCTCTTCGGGACGACGTGCTCCCCTCGGGGGACGAGATCATGCAAAAATTCTCCCTTGCCCCGGGCCCCCTCCTCGGGAAGCTCGCCGGCGCCGTGAAACTCCGCAGGCTGCATCCGGGCCTCGGCTCGAAAGAGGACGCCTTCCGCTTCATAGAAACCCTTCTCGGACAAAACCGCCGCTCCTGATCTTCCTCCCCGGACAGAAGAGTGATACAATTCAGTAAAATGCTCCCCCGGAAAATTTCCCGCCGTGGCGGAGGTAAGGGATGCGAAAGCGGGCACCGCGGTCCGTTTCGTCTGGTATTTCTCCCCGCCCGGCAGGACTTCGCGGTGAAGGTGGTCTCCCGGGGCGCTCCGGCCCAGCCCGGAATCCTGCCTGTCGTTCCGGGTGTTCATGAAAAGATCGGGGCGCTTTTCGGCCTGTCCGGCATCCCGGAAGGGGAGCGGAAGAGCAGGGAGGACGTGCCGAACGGGTATTACCTGAACACCGAGATTTTCAGCTCCGACTGTTTCCTGGTGCACCTTATCCCCGACGGAAAGGAGATCAAGACCGCCTTCAAGGGGTCGAAGCGTGTTCCCGGTCCCGGGCCGAACCGGCCGGCGGCCATATCGGGAACCCTGGCCTACAGCAGGAAGAAACTGGTGGTCGGCTTCTTCCACGACGGCAAAGCGCTCAGGGAAAGGCCGCCTGCGGAGGCCATTTCCGGCGGGACGGTGGTCAACTGTTCCGTCGCCGACCTCCGCCCCTCAGGGGACCCCGAGGGAGCGAACAAGTTCCACAGGGCCCGCTTCGGCCTCGACGGGGCCATGACGGCGGAGCGACTGAAAGCCGTGGGGACCACCATCCTGACGAAAGGAACCCTCCGGATTTCGAGAAGGGGTCCCGCCGCCGGGGAGGAGTTCAGTACGTGGGTCTACGGGGCGGTGGAAGGAGATTTTCTGCTGAACCTCTCCGTCAACCGCTGGTCCGTACGGCCGGATAACTGGACCCCCCGGCCTTCGACCCCGACGGGGCGGCCCTGGAACTTGCCGCCATGCTCCTTCCACGGTGAACGGGGAGGATGTTTTTCCGAACATGCATGATAGAATCATACCCATAGATTATCGGGAAAAAGAGAGCCGGAATGAAGGAGGGGGTCGAATGGGACTCCTGAGCGTGGATCAGCTGAAGCCCGGCATGATTCTGGAAAAGAATCTCCTGGCCTTTAACGGACGTTTTCTGCTGCCCAAAGGGGCGGTGCTGACGGAAGGGCATATCCGGACCATGAAGGTCTGGGGCGTTGTGGAAGCCGACATCGAGGGCGAGGTCGGCGCAGGAGCCGATGAACCCATGGTTCCCGAGATTCCAGGGGAGATCCTGCGGCAGGCGGAGAGCTCCGTGAAGGCGCTCTTTGCCCGTCCTCCGCTGCGGTCTCCCATGAAGGAAATCTATGTGCTGGCCCTCGAACGGACTGCGGCCGCCCTCACGGAGGGGCGGAACGGCGCTGCCGGGGAACAGCCGGACAACGGTTTTCCCCGGGGAAAAAAGAAAGGTACGGCGGGGAAAATCAAAGGAAGCCTTACCCCGCCGGATCTCGTGTCCCGGGAGCTTCGTCTTGCCTCCCTGCCGGACGTCTATTACCGGATCATGGAGGTCATCAACTCCGCGCGGAGCTCCGCGTCCCACATCGCCGAGACGGTGAGCAGGGACACGAGTCTCCTGGCCCGGCTCCTCAAGCTGGTGAACAGCGCGTTTTACGGTTTTCCCTCGAAGATCGAAACCGTGTCCAGGGCCGTGGCGGTCATCGGGACGAAGGAACTCTCCACCCTCGCCCTTGGCATAACGGCGGTCCAGTATTTCAACGATATCCCTCCCGAGTACGTGGATATGAAGAATTTCTGGAGGCACTCGGTGGCCTGCGGCGTCTACGCCCGGCTGCTCGCTTCGGAGAAAGCGGGGGTGTCGGAGGAGCGCCTCTTTGTCGGGGGACTGCTTCACGACCTGGGAAAGCTCGTCCTCTACCGGCAGATTCCCTTCTTGGCCAGGGAGGCCATGGAACTCTCCGCGGAAAAACGAATTCCCATCTGCGAGGCGGAAAGGGAAGTCCTGGGGTTTGACCACGCCCAGGTGGGGGCCCTTCTCCTGAAGGAATGGAAGATTCCGGCCCCCCTGGAAACGGCGGTCCGCTTCCATCACGGTTCCGCGGGCTTTCCCTCCGCCCTCGAGCCTTCCCTTCTGAACGTGGCGGACACGCTGGCCATCGCCATGGGCATGGGAAAGAGCGGCTCCTCCGTGGTTGCTGAAATAGAGCCTGCCGCCTGGGAAGCCGCGGGGCTTTCCGGCGGGGTCTTCCAGCCGGTGGTCCGGCAGGGGGACAGGCAGATAGACGACATCACCGCGGCTTTTCTCGGAAACGGAGGACGGTAAAGTGCCCTCTCCGGAAGAGCGGATCGCCAGGCTCGAGCGGCGTCTTCGGAGCCTTGAAGAGACCAACGCCTTCCTCTGGAAGGAAAAAAGCTTTGCCGTGGAGAACCTGGAATCGGCGGTCACCCTTGGCAGCTTCGACACGAGCCTCAACCAACTCGACGATCCCCGGCCCATCCTTGAGGAAATCCTCGCCCGGGCGGCGACCATCCTCCCCTTCAAGTCCGCCGCAGTCTACCTCGTCAGGGAGGATTCCTCCTTTACCCAGGCCCTCTGCTCTCCTCCGGAGCAGGCAGCGGAACTGGAGGAGCTTGTCTCCCGGAGGATCGAGGACCGTACGTTCGCCTGGGCTCTCAAGAGACGGAAATCAGTTCTGTCCGGCGTATCCGGACCTGAACCCCCGCACCTCCTCCACGCTCTGTCCACCATCTCCCGGACCAGGGGAATGTTCGTCGGCATTCTCGAAGGAGAGTGGCAGCATCTGTCGGACTATTCCCTTTCCCTTCTCTCGGTGCTGCTCTCCGCCGCCGCCGGAGCCCTGGAGAGCTTCGAGCTGTACCGGAATCTCCGGAGGCTGAACATGGACCTCGCGGAACGCATGTCCCAGCTCGAGGAGTCCCGGAGGGAACTGGAGGAATACCGGAAATTCCTCGAGCGGCAGGTGGAGCAGAGAACCATGGAACTCTCCCGGGCGAACGAAGAGATGAAGATGGAGATCGCCGAGCGGATGCGGGCGGAGGAGGACCTCCGCTCCAGCGAGGAGATGCTCAGGCTTGCCGTGGAGGGCATGGGGGACGGCGTCTGGATCTGGAACAGGGCCACGGGGAAAACGGACCTTTCTCCCCTTTCGGCCCAGCTCCTGTGCGGAGGTACGGAAAACCCTGCCTCCTGCATCTCGGATTCCGCGTCCGGGGAGGCCTGGGAGGAGATAATCCACGAGGAAGACCGGGAACGGCTTGCCAGGAGAAAGGAGCGGTGTTTCGCCGGGGAAACCGCGGCGTACAGCGCTGAATACCGGGTTCTGGGAAAGGACGGGCAGGAACGGTGGATCCTCGAACGGGGGAGGGTGGTCAGGAAGGACCCCGAAAACCGGCCCCTCGTCATTGCAGGAACTCACACGGACATCACCGGAAGGAAAAAACTGGAGGAGCACATCCGGTTCCAGGCCACCCACGATTTCCTCACCGGCCTGCCGAACCGCTTTCTCTTCGAGGACCGGCTCACCCAGGTCCTGGCCCGGGCAAAACGGCAGAAGAGAAAGGCCGCCCTTTTCTTCGTGGACATGAATGGCTTCAAGAAGGTGAATGACCGCTACGGCCACTTGGCGGGCGATACCCTCCTGAAGGAGTCGGGGGCCCGGATCGTGGCCTGCGTGCGGGAAATGGACACCGTCTGCAGGCTGGGAGGAGACGAATTCACCGTCATTCTGCCTGACATCGGCGGCGCCGGCGAGGCTGAAACGGTGGCGGGCCGGATCATCGAAGCCTTCAGGGAGCCCTTTTTCCTCGGAGAGGAGAGAGTTTTTCTTTCCCTGTCGGTGGGGGCGGGGATCTTCCCGGACCACGGGGAGACCATGGAAGAGCTTCTGGCCGGCGCCGACGAAGCCATGTACAGGAGCAAGGGGCAGGGAAAGAGCATCTTCTTC
>Ga0334883_1002941_pt1 | contig 19439 bp, 20 predicted proteins | sample GraSluR1_MG_6_FD_207230 | JGI IMG/M metagenome (GOLD analysis project Ga0334883, IMG submission 207230) | Sludge microbial communities from methane-producing bioreactor in Wageningen University, Netherlands - Granular Sludge_09_05-R1 | ecosystem: Engineered > Bioreactor > Anaerobic >...
TCCCGTATCAAGGGCAAGAATGAACATTACCTTCATCCGTCTGTCCGTGAACCTGTCCATGTCGAGAGCGTCGATAAACTCCCTCACGTCATCCATAGTTGGGATGTCGGCCCGCTTGCCGGGCATGGAAGTCTTTATCCCCTTCATCGGGTTTGCGGGGATGATCTCTTCTTCCATGAGAAAACGACAGAACACCTTGAGGGTTTTTATGCGTGTGAAGCGGGACCATGCGTTCTCGGGCTCCGAAATAAACGGCAAGATACACTCCTTGGGATCTGCAAGGAACGAAGGATTGTCTTTCAGAAAAGGGACAAGAATTGACTGATAAAGCTGGATGGTCGCGGGAGCGGAACCTTCGGCCTTTCTGATGGAGCAGAAAGCTTCAAGCGCTGCGAGGGCGTTCCGGTACGGTGTCCTTAAAACCGCGGTATTCTTTCTCATCTTAGCTCTCCCCCTTACATTTAGGGAGAAAGAGCTAAAAACACTGATGGCAAAAACGCTGTTTAGTGACCTCTTCCCTGCAGAAAAAAGCAGGTGGAAGATTACGAAAGAGTAAGTGGTGGGCGACACAGGGTTCGAACCTGTGACTTCTTCCGTGTGAGGGAAGCGCTCTTCCGCTGAGCTAGTCGCCCGTGGAACAGGGGACATTATATCCGGACAGAAGGGGAAAATGCAAGAGGAGCCGGACAGAATCCCGGGAGAAATGAAGATACGAAAAAGCGGGATTTTTTGTGAAAAAGATCATTATCTGTCCGAATGCCCCACAGAAGAGATATAGTGCTAAACTGGATTGAAGAAAAGGTTGCCACCGCGCGTTACTCCTTTTTTAAAATTGATACAGTCAATACTATTGAATTATCAGGAAAGTATAACGTATAATGTATCCGTTTGGATTGGACGGTGAATTTTTGAAGGACATACTTAACGACCCCAGGATGCTTGAGATCTTCTGGAGCGAGTACGGTTTCGAGGAATGGTCCGGTCTGGGATACAGAGGCGTTTCCCGCAGGGTGACTTTCAGGAAGAGTTCCCTCATGGGGGAGGTGGCAAGGTACTACTCCGACGATTATATCCTCAGGGCCCCCGATGCCGGGGCTGCCGCAAGACATATTCTTGATAACTGGCAACCGGTGAAGGATGTGATGTCCCACCGGATTCTTGTACTTGGAGATCACGGTCTGGAAAAAATGTTCCAGAGGAGTTTTTTCTTTGGTTTCAAGGGATGGGTGGAGGTTTCGGGATATCGCCCCGGCGACCCCTTGCCCAACCGCAAATTTGCGGATCTCTGTACCCTGGCCAACAATGCAGGGGTGGTCCTTGACCAGATACTTGAGGGCATCAATCCTGTAAAGGAAAGGATCATAGATCCCGGAAAAAGGGGGGTGTTCGCAGGGAAAGGAGAAAAGGGAGATCCTTCAGGTTTTATAAAAAAACTTTTTCGGAGGTGAACTAAAATGCTTGCAATGCTTTTTATTTTTGCGTCTGTCTTTTTTGTAGGAGCATATTTTACCTACGGCAACTTCCAGGCAAAGTTGTATGGCCTCAGTAACGACAACAAACCGCCGTCGGAAGTCTATTTTGATGGTGTCGACTATGTACCAGCCCATCCTTCGGTCCTTCTCGGTCACCACTTCGCGTCCATAGCCGGGGCGGGCCCGATCGTTGGTCCCATCACAGCGGCTGCGCTCTTCGGCTGGCTGCCGACCTACATCTGGTGCCTTGTGGGTTCCGTCTTTTTCGGTGGTGTCCATGACATGGGGGCTCTCGTATCTTCCATGCGCCACAAGGGACTTTCGGTGGGTGAAGTCGTCGACAAGTGGATAGGCCGAAGGGGCAAGATGCTCTTTCTTACCTTCACATGGCTGGCTCTTGTCCTTTTGGTGGCCGTTTTCCTCCAGCTCTCGGCAAACACCTTTGCCGCGGACCCGGCAGTGGCTTTCTCCGGAACACTCTACATCTTCCTTGCAGTTGTTTTCGGAGTTCTTATCTACAAGAAAGGTATTCCTCTCGGGGTTACCACCCTTGTGATGGTTCCCATCGTTATTGGGGCGGTATTCTACGGGAGTTCCGCCGAATGGGTCCAGACATCTTTCAATTACGATGTGAACACATGGAGGCTCATACTCACAGCATACGTTTTCCTTGCCTCGGTCCTTCCGGTGTGGCTGCTGCTTCAGCCCCGTGACTATCTTGCTTCTTTCATGCTCTACTTCTCGGTCCTGCTTGGCGCGATCGGGATGATCTTCGGCACAAAATTCTCTACAGACCTTCCCGCTTTCAAGGGTTTTTATGCTGGAGGGACCAACTACCTCTGGCCAATGCTCTTTGTCATAGTTGCATGTGGGGCTATCTCCGGTTTCCACGCCCTGGTCGGAAGCGGCACAACTTCCAAGCAGCTCAAGAGCGAGAAGGATGCCCAGCTCGTTGGCTACGGCTCCATGCTCATTGAAGGCCTCGTCGCTGTTATAGCCATCGGAACGGTAATGGTCGCCGGTGGCATAATGGAGGGTGGTCCTACGGTCACCTACGGTCATGGTATCGGTCAGTTCGCCGGTCTTATCGGCATCGATATCAAAGTCGGAACATCTCTCGGTCTGCTGGCGCTGAACTCCTTCCTGCTCACTTCCCTTGACACGGCCACCAGGCTTGCAAGGTACCAGTTGCAGGAATTCACCGGTATGAAGTTGAACAAATACGTCGCGACGGCGATAAGCGTCTTCGGCGCGCTCTTCCTCCTCTACTACAAGACCGGTGGCAAGGCCGCATGGGCGCTGATCTGGCCGGTATTCGGTGCCTCCAACCAGCTCGTGGCCGCTCTTACTCTCCTTGCTCTGGCTGTCTGGGTCAAGAACGGTCTCAAGAAGGACAACAGGTTTGCCATGTATCCCTTCTTCTTCATGCTGGCCACGACCATGGCTGCGCTCTTCTTCCTGATCAAGACGAACCTCAACAACCTGCTGCTATCGGGAATCTCCGTTGTTCTTGTGGTCCTGGCTGTAATGCTGGTCATGGAAGCCAAGAAGGCCCTTTCGGGCAACGGCCCGAAGCCCCAGGAGTAATCAGTATAATCTTCTGTTACAAAACCAGATAAAAGCATGGGGGCGGCAGATGCCGCCCCCATGCTTCATTTTATCGAGCCTCATATTATATGGAAGTAACGTTCGATCTCTTCCCTGTTCTAGCCACCAATTTTGGGAACACTGAAGCTTTTGCTCCCCCATGATTTTCCCTTCACGCGGGAGCCCTCGATCAGTTCGACGAAACGATTGTAACACATTGGGCACTTGAGCCCCGGCGCCGTGTCCTCCACTACGAATTCATGGCCACAATGGAGACACCTGTATTTTCTCACTTGCCAACACCTCCCCGCTTCATCGTGAACATTGTCGGTTTACCCGGTGACATCATTATAACTTGCACTCAGTGGAAGTGGAAGCAGATTTCGCTCAAAAGATGGGAAAGGTAGATGTCAGGGAGAAATATACTCCCACAAGGAGAAGCACAATACCCGAGACGGTCTGGACCATTTTCTGGATCGTATATACGGCCCCCATGCTTTTTGATACGGCCCGTGTCCCAAGAGAAAAAACGAAGGAGAGGATCGCTACAGGGAGAGCGCTGCCAAGGCCAAAGAGGGCGGGGAGCAGGATCTTTGAACCGGCTTCCGCCGCCAGGGGGACGAGACCGCCAAAGAAGAGGGCTGCCGATACGGGGCACATGGCCATGGCGAACAGAATGCCCATAAGGAATGCTCCTCCTGATCCCCGGAACATTCCCGTCAAAGTCAGGCTTCTGGAAATACCCTTGCCGGAGCGGATCTCCAGAAGGTCGAGAACGAAAACCCCGACTATCAGAAGTATGGGTCCAATAATTCTGTTCATGTGTTTCTGCATGAATATGGAAGCTTCCGGTATAGCCAGGATCCCGGATATTACAAGCAGGCCTGCTGTGGCGAAAGCCACCATTCTCCCCGCCGAGTAAAGAATGCCCGACAACATTATCCTGTTCGATGTCGTGACGTCTTTCTGGATGAAGGAAAAGGCCGCCATGTTCGCAGCAAGGGGGCAGGGGCTCACTGATGCCAGGATCCCAAGCCAGAGCGCAGCAAGAAGTGTCATGCCGGTCATCGTGTATCCGCTCCTTCCAGAAACGAATCAGATTCTTCGATCAGGTATTTCCTGAAAGAATCTTCGTCTCCAGAGAGATCCCATACGGCCTCAAGATTCTTCCAGCGGTATATGAGTCCATCGCTCTCTTTCGCCAGTACCACTGAGGTTGAGAAGAGGCCCAGGTCGAGGATGTAGATTTCGTTGCCTGGCTCATCCACGTTTATCTCCTTTATCGAGAATCTGGAGATAGAAGGGTTTCCGGAACTTTTAAGGTTCAGGGTCATTGCCCGTATCTTTTCGCACACAGGGCAGGGAGTGTTGCCCTCGAAGAAGTAGATGGTGTATTCAACCTCGCTTTTGGGCACCGAACCTTGAGGAGCCTTGATGGATAATGAGTCCGCCCTAACGGCCATGTCCCGGTGTATTTCGTAAGCGGCCCTCGCGAGGCCCAGTAGAGCGAACAAAATTATTATTGTTCCCAAGGCCTTTTTCGGGTTCATTTTATCCTCCTGATAACCTATAATCTTTACAGTCATTACATCTTTATGGTAAATATACCATGAAGGGTATAAAAGCTCAATATTATTCCTGGAACCTGGAGGATCCGATGAAAAGCGACGATCTTGCACAGGAAAAAAGGATCAAAACGGCGGTCAGGATCACCGGAATGACCTGCGCGGCATGCTCTAATGCGGTTGAAAGGGCACTCAGGAAGGTTGAAGGCGTAGATTTCGCGGCGGTGAACCTTTCGACCGAGACGGCCTTCATTATCCACTCCCCGGAGACAAACCGACTTGATCTCGAAAAAGCTGTCGAGAAGGTTGGATATGGGGTGACCGATGAGATGCCGGAGGCCCTTGAAAGAAAAAGATATCTCGACTCGAGAAGGAACCTTGTGGAGGCTCTTGCTGTAACAGTCCCGCTGGCAGTGCTGATGATAATGCACATGGCTGGATATCACATGGCATGGTTCCCGATGATGGAACTTGTTGCCGGCGGGTTCGTTGTTTTTCGCAGCGGGAGGAACAACATAAGGGGCGCATGGATAGCTCTGACCCATTTGCACACCAACATGGACACCCTCATTTCCATAGGTTCAATAGCAGCCTGGCTGACTTCCCTGTTGCACGTTACAGGAGTTCCCGTGGCCTCTTTTGGCAGCATAGGAGCCATGATAGTGGCTCTCCACATCCTGGGTCGCTTTATCGAATCCTCCCTCAGGGACAGGGCGGCGAAGGAGATCAAGAACCTGCTGAAACTGAGGGCCAGGGAGGCCAGGGTGGATGTCAATGGCAAAGAAATGACCATCCCGATAGAGGCTGTAAAAAGCGGAATGACCGTAAGGGTCAGCCCGGGAGGTCTCATCCCTGTGGACGGGGATGTGATTTCCGGAAGATCCTCCGTTGATGAATCCATGATAACAGGGGAGTCTGTTCCCGTAATGAAAGAAAAGGGGGCGTCCGTAACAGGGGGTTCCATGAACCTTACGGGGGAAATGTTCGTATCTGTAACAAGGACGGGAGAAGACACATTCCTTTCGAAGATGGTATCGCTGGTTCAGGAGGCCCAGGGTTCGAGGATACCCATTCAGGCTCTTGCCGATGCCGTAACCAGAGTTTTCGTCCCCGTAGTCACAATTCTTGCCCTTATATCGGGTTTTACCTGGTTCGTGTTTTTCAGGGAACTCTATCCGGGACTCGAAACCCTGAGACACTGGTTCCCATGGATCCTCGAGACAGATAGTCCGGCCTCTTTCGGGGTTTTCGTCTTTGTGGCAACCATGGTGATCGCATGCCCCTGTGCCCTGGGTCTGGCTACGCCCATGGCACTTGTCGCCGGGACCGGAATGGCTACCAGGCGGGGGCTCCTGATAAGGAACGCTGAAGCGATCCAGACAACCAGGGATATAGGGACAGTCATCATGGACAAGACGGGAACTCTGACGGAGGGGGATCCGAAAGTCGTCTTCCATGACCTTTCCAGGGAAGTTCTTGCGGCTGTGGCTGCCATAGAGAGACGCTCGGATCATCCTCTTGCCAGGGCGATAGGCGGTGCTTTTGAAGGGACCCTGCCCGTTCCATCGGATATTGTAGAGATTGCCGGGAAGGGTGTCCGGGGCCTTGTCGAGGGATCTGTGTATGAGATAGGTAAACCGCCCTTGCCCGAAGCCTACATGGAATATCTTGAAAGAGGTGCGACGGTGGTTGAGGTTAACAGAGATGGAAAGCCCTCGGGTTTTCTGGTCATAGAGGATCCCCTGAGAGAGGATTCTGTAAAGGCCGTGGAAGAAATGAAGCGAATGGGGATCACACCGGTAATGCTCACCGGGGACAATGAGGTCACCGCAAGGTCAGTTGCGGTGAAGACTGGTATTTCCGAAATATATGCCGGTGTCATGCCGGAAGGAAAACTGGAGATAGTGAGACGATACCAGTCGGAGGGCGCGAAGGTTTTGATGATAGGGGACGGGATAAATGACGCGGCGGCGCTGAAGGGAGCCGATATCGGTATGGCCATAGGTTCAGGGATGGATCTGGCAATAGACAGTGCCGACGTTGTAGTAATGAGTGGAGGGATATCGAGGGCAGTGGAGTGCATCAGGATATCGGGTAAGACCTTCAGGGTCATCAGGCAGAACCTTTTCTGGGCATTTCTGTACAACCTGGTCGCTATACCCGTGGCAATGGGAGGGCTGCTCCATCCGGCCATAGCCGAAGGGGCGATGGCCATGAGTTCGATATCGGTTGTTCTCAACTCGCTGAGGATCAGGAAGGAGGAGCATTGATGGGAGAAAGGCTGGTCTATGGAGTTCCCGCCATGTCCTGCGGACATTGTGTGAGGAGGATATCGGAGGTTCTGGTTTCACTTGGAGTCGAGGGGTTTGATGTCTCCCTCGAAAACAAGGTTATTTATACGGATGACCCTCTCGACGAAAAAGTCATAAAGGCTCTTTCTGATGCCGGGTACGAGGTATTTGTGAGATAGGACAAGTGCTGCTGCCCTGCTGCTTAAGGGGCTGAAATTTCCTTGTAAACATTGCTGATCCGTGTTAGTCTCAGGCAGTGCTTTAAATCAGTTAACAGCGATAGGGCTATCTCTGTGTATTGTCAGAAGGAGGGTTGTTTGATGCCGCAGTTCCCGCATGAAGGCTTTAGCGATCTTTCCATTGTGTTGTGTGGTGCCGCGGGGCAGGGGGTTCAGACTGTCGAGGAGATTCTTGTGGATTCTCTAAGAAGGTCTGGCCTGAATCTGTTCGCGAGCAGGGAATATATGTCCAGGGTAAGAGGTGGAAGCAACTCTACGGAGTTGCGGGTCTCGTCGGAAAGGGTGAACGCCCTTGTGGACAGGATAGATATTCTGCTTCCGCTCAACGGGGGTATCAGGCCCAACATACGGAAGAGAATATCGCCCGGGACCCTTATTCTCGGTGATATTGAGGAACTGAAGGACGAATTCGGGGATTCTCCCGGTATTTTCATGAATGTCCCTCTTATGGAGAAAGGGAGGGAATCCGGCGGGGCGGTTTACACCGGAGTGGTGGCCGTAGGCCTTCTGTCAGGTCTGCTGGATCTGCCGACGGGAATAATAAGATCCATTATTGAGGAGAAATTCTCTGGAAAATCTGCCGAGATAGTGAGAAATAATCTTTCCGCCCTTGAAAAAGGACTTGAGATCGCTTCAGAACTAAGATCTTCGGGGGATATCGTGGTGGAGATCCCCAATCCCTCCGCTGGCGCTAAGGAGATGGTGCTCAACGGATCCGATGCGGTTTCCCTCGGGGCTATTGCCGGAGGGTGCGATTTTATCGCTTCCTACCCCATGTCCCCCGCTACGGGTGTTCTGACATTTATGGCCAGGCATGCCAGAAAATTTGGCGTTGCCGTGGAGCAGGCCGAGGACGAGATCGCGGCGATAAACATGGCCACAGGTGCTTCATACGGGGGAGCCAGGTCAATGGTGAGTACTTCCGGCGGTGGGCTTTCCCTGATGTCAGAGGGAGTAAGCCTGGCGGGAATAACCGAGATCCCGGTGGTGCTCCATATAGGTCAGCGTCCCGGCCCGGCTACGGGTATGGCCACAAGGACCGAACAGGGAGACCTTAACCTTGCCGTTTTTTGCGGCCACGGGGATATCCCCAGAATAGTTTTTGCGCCGGGGACCCTGGAGCAGGCATTCAGATACACGAGAGAAGCTTTCAACCTGGCGGCAGAGTTCCAGATCCCTGTATTTGTTCTGACAGACCAGTATTTCCTGAACTCTTTCTACAACATCCCTCCATTTGACCTTCAAGACTTCAGAGTTGAAAGGCATCTTGTCGAGGCCGTCCCGGGCTACAGAAGATATGAAAACACTCCTGATGGAGTCTCCCCGAGGAGCGTTCCTGGTTTTGGAATGGAACTGGTCGGGACAGACAGCCACGAACACGATGCATGGGGTCATGCTCAGGAGGATTTTGAACTGAGAAAAAGTATGGTGGAGAAACGGCTTCGGAAAATGAAGGGTATCTTGGGAAAAGCCGAGAAACCGACCCTGGAGGGGCCTGAAGATTTCAGGGATCTTGTGGTTTCCTGGGGATCCACCTGTCACATAGTTAGGGAAGCCCTTGAAAAGACAAATAGTGGAAAGGTCGCTCATCTCCATTTTGGACAGGTTTTCCCTCTCCACAGAGATACGGTGGACATTCTGGCGAGTGCCGAAAGGGTCGTGGCTGTGGAGGGTAACGCGACGGGACAATTTGCCGGGCTCATCAGAAAGGAAACAGGGTTTTTGATCGAAGAAAAGGTGCTCTGGTACAGCGGGCTCCAGATGTCTGTCGAGACGGTAGCTCAAGGCCTGAAAGAACGCCTGGGACAGGGAGGTTAGAGATGGATCACAGAATATATGATCTGGAAGGGATCGACAACCAGTGGTGTCCTGGATGCGGAGACTTTCAGATAATGGAGGCTTTGAAAAAAGCCCTTTCCGAGCTTGATATTCCCCCCGAGAAGGTGGTCCTGTTCTCTGGCATAGGACAGGCGGCCAAGATGCCTCATTTTATGAGAGGGCACTTCTTTAATGGCCTGCATGGACGGTCTATCTCCAACGCGACTGGAATGAAGGCCGCGAACCGTGACCTTACGGTCCTTGCGATCGGAGGGGACGGGGATATGTATGGCGAGGGTGGAAACCACTTTATCCATACGATCCGTCGAAATCCGGATATCACGAACCTCGTCCACAACAACAGGGTTTATGGTCTGACCAAGGGACAGGCTTCCCCCACAAGCCCCAGGGGTTTTGTAACTCCTGTACAGGTGGACGGAGTTTTTCCGGAGCCCTTCAATCCCGTCGCGATCGCTGTTGCCCAGGGCGCGTCCTTTGTGGCCAGGGCTTTTTCGGGGAATGTGGAGCAGACAGTGAGTATTATCAAACAGGCGATACTTCACAGAGGGTATTCTCTGGTGGATATTTTCCAGCCCTGCGTATCCTTCAACCGCGTAAACACCTTTGCCTGGTACAGGGAGAACACTTACGAGATCCCGGCGGGACACGATCCGGGTGACAGGAAGGCAGCCCTCGACAGGGCCATGGAGGAGGCGCCCTATCCTCTCGGGGTAATTTTCCGGGACGGGGACCGAAAGACTTTCGAAGATTCTCTGGCGGTGTACGAGGAGGACGACAGGCCGCTTTTCATGAGGGAATACGGCCCCGAAAGGATAAAAGATTATATGGCCTCATTGATCTGACATGATCGGATCGGAAGGCGAAAAAACAGCAAGGGAGGAAAGGATAATGGAGTTTAAAAAGACCGCAGCGGCAATAGGGATCCTTCTGTTGCTCGCGACGACAGCTGTCGGACACCCCCCTTCATCTATGGAGATCGAATATTCGAAGGATGACGGAGTTCTTTCGATAGGTATCGTTCACCCTGTCGGCGATGTGTCGACACACTTTATCGAGAGCGTAACCGTTTCGGTCGATGGCAACACCGTGGCGGATCTGGTCTATCTGGAGCAATGGGATAAAGGCGGGGAGAAGATAGTTGTTACGATCGGCAGGTTCGGCCCGGGGTCGAAGATATCCGTAAAAGCGGTATGCAACAAGATCGGTACCCTCGAAAAAACATTGGATCTGTAGGTTTATCGGGGGAAAAAACTGGCGGGGCAAAAAGCCCCGCCTCAAATTATTTGGCGTCGCTCACTTCCAGTCGAGGTTGAGAATTCTCTTCCATGTGAAGTTCTGGATGACCTCCGTTGAGGGCTTTCCTCCCCTTGACAGCGATTCGTAATCCGAAAGCAGGAGGGAATAGGCCTCCTTGCGTTCGGGGATCTGCTCCGCGTCCCTTACCATTGCGGTGATCTTGTGTAATTGTCTATAGACCTCCGGGATCACCTGGAAGTTGGGGCCTTCACCTGTGAGAGCTATTGTGTAGACAAAAGTCAGAGTCCTGCTTCCCCCGAACTGTGGAAGATCCTTGTATGCGGGGAGGTTCGGAGAGACGAAAAGCCCTATCCCCCTTGGCGCGTATACCTTGACGGGTATGGAATCCCAATAGGTCTGTCCCAGAGGGCTGATTATTACCCAGGCTCTCGGGGTGTTTGTGGTCACGCCGATCCAGAGGTATATTCCTCTGGATCGATCTCCGGGTCTTGTCAGTGTTATGGACCACAAAAGATCTTTTCTAAAGTCACCATCGGCGTATGGTTCGACGACGTTTTCGCCTGAATAGACGTATCCCTCGATCGGAAGGATCTTCTGTATACCTGCGGGTGATCTTAAAAGGGCCGATGTTATGACTCCCTCGCTTACCTCCAGAACCAGGTTGACAGGATGGCCCGGTACCGAGAGTATCTTGAGATATTGCGCATGGGAAGAAGCCGGGAAAAAGACCGCGATCGCAAACATGACGGATAGAAGGGACGCGGTTTTTTTCATTCGAGAGATCAATGCTATCACTCCTTAAGAGATGGGTATATCAAAGACTGGTTATCTTCTCAATATTTTTATGTTCGACCTGTTCGGCCAGTTCCTTCACGCTTTTGCCGAGAAGGGGGTGGACCCAGTCCGGTGCTATCTGCATAAGGGGGACCAGGACAAAGGCCCTCCGGTGCATCTCCTGGTGAGGAATAACGAGGTCCTTTTCGTTTACCGCGATGTCGTCCATGAACAGAATGTCCAGATCTATCTCCCGGGGTCCCCACCGGAACCTGTCGATCCTCCCCATTTCGTCTTCTATGGATTTGAGTTTTTCCAACATTTCCCCGGGTTCATCATCGGACTCGACAAGGATGCACGCGTTGAGAAAAGCCGGCTGGTCGACCACTCCCCATGGGGGTGTTTCGTAGACATCGCTCAAGGCCAGTATCCTGAGCCCTTTTTCCCGAAGGAGGTTCAAGGCCTGGCGCAAACAGGAAAGCCTGTCTCCGAGGTTGCTGCCGAGAGATAATCCCGCTCGCATCAGGCCTTTCCCCCTTTCAGTGCCTCTATCATTTTTACGGCTCGCAGATTCTGTCCCACATCATGCACCCTCACAAGGGGGACTTCCTTCATGGCGCAGAAGGCCGAAATGGCAAGGGTTCCCTCAAGGCGCTCGGAAGGTTTGTCCAGTTCCAGTACCCTTCCGATAGAACTCTTCCTTGAGTGTCCGACGAGAATCGGTCTTCCGAGGGTGGAAAAGGAATCGATCTGTGCAATTACCTCAAGGCTCTGGCTGGAATTCTTGGAAAAACCGATCCCCGGGTCCAGGATCACGCTCTGTGGCGAGATCCCCGCTTCTGCGGCGGACCTTATACGGTCGAAGAAAAAAGCCGTTATTTCCCCGATCAGATCCCTGTAGGCATATTTTTTGTGCATCCCGTCAGGGACTTCCATGGCATGCATAATAACGACAGGATTCCCGGTCCTGGCCAGGAGAGGGAACATCAGTGGGTCGAAAATGCCACCGGAAATGTCGTTAATAATGTCTGCTCCCGCCTCGATAGCCTCGGAAGCCGTGTCTGCCCGGTAAGTGTCGGCGGAGATCAACGCCTCCGGAACCCTTTCCCGCACAGCTTTTATTGCCGGTATCAGCCTGTCTCGTTCTTCGGGACCCGATAGAGGTGTGGATCCGGGTCTTGTCGATTCGGCCCCCAGGTCTATAATGTCCGCTCCTTCCATGTCCATTTTCTCGGCCATGTCCGCGCATGCCTCCGTGGTGGATGCCCTGCTTCCGCTGTAGAAGGAGCTGTCGTTGACGTTAATTATTCCCATTATGGCCGTTCTGCCGCCCAGATCAAGGGGAGGTCGTCCCGGAAGCGGGATCTCCCACTTCCTGATATTGGCAGCTCCGGTGGCGGCTTCAAGTTCTTCTCTGACGACATCCAGGCCCCAGTAGGGCATGGCTCCAAGTTTTTCGAGAAGGCTACTGAAGACTTTGCGGGTTCCCATCAATATTACATCGCACCTGGCTACAGATCCGTCGATCGCCCCCCGGTGGACTATGGCGTCACCGTCTCTGGAAAGCATTTCCTGCTTAAGGGCGTTGGCGGCACGGAAATCGATATCTGCCAGGTGAAAGGCCAGTATCTCTCTTTTCTGATCGAAATAGGGCATACTACGGGCATCGGCCCCTGTAAGGGAGAGGGCCTTGCGCAGGTCATGGTCGTTCTGGAGATGGAAGCGGTATACGGTCATTATTTTCCTGCTCTCCTGTTTGAAGGATGAGATCCGGCCGCTGGGGCTCAGACCCACTCGCTGATAATGTGTTCGAGATGAGATGTCTGGTTGAGCGAAACAAGACAGTACCCTCTTTCTTTTTCGAAGGTCATTACCGAGAAGGAAGCGGTATCGATATGGATCCTCCAGAAATATGGATCCCTGATGTTGATTGCAGCTGCCAGAAGGGGCTTCAGGACAGCCCTGTGGGAAACGATTGTGAAGGTTTCTCCCTCGTGGATGTTTACCAGGTTGTCCAGGTTTGCGAAAGCACGGCGCTGGACATCCGAGAGGGTCTCTGCACCCGAAATGTGCAGTCTCTCCGGGTGAGAAAGCCACAGCCTCCACTCCTCGGGGTATTCCTGCTCAATTTCTTTCTTTTTTCGGTTTTCCCATTTGCCGAGGGCCATGTTGTTAAATCCCTGACGGATCTCAACCGGTACCCCGCCTTCTTCGCCGATTGCGCGGGCCGTCTCGATGCTCCTCGCAAGGGGGCTCGAATACACTACGGAAATATCCTGTGACGAAAGAACCTTTGCCAGAGCTCTCGCCTGTTCCAACCCCGATCCGTTCAGAGGGAAATCGGTTCTACCCCTGAAAAGACCCTCCCTGTTACCTTCGCACTCTCCGTGTCTTACAAGTACTATTGTGGTCCTTCTTTTTCCGTTGGACAAAACGAGGTCCCTCCAAAGTAGCAGAATACTGAAAACCGGGGACTATTTTAGGCTAAAGAGGGGACGATTTGGGGAGGTTTTCATCTGACCAGTGTTGACAATAGGCGATGCGATTGCTAATCTACCTTTCGGGTCCAAAGCTGTTAGCACTCCAGTATTGAGAGTGCTAATGACATCCAGGGAGATGTTTACGGTGCTGAGTGAAAGACATCTTGAGGTTGTTCTTGCTGTTGTGTACGAATATATCAAGACAGGAGAACCCATAGGATCCCGGACCATATCCAGGAAGTACCTGAGGGACCGAAGCGCGGCCACTATCAGGAATGAAATGGCAGATCTGGAAGAGATGGAATATCTCTACCAGCCACATACTTCCGCGGGTCGAATACCGACACCCAGGGCCTACAGGGTTTATGTTGACGCTATCCTCAGACGACAGCGCTCCTTTCCCCTGGAAGATGACCTTTGGGTCCGGGAACTGAGGGCCCGAAGAAAGGATGCCGAGGAGGCTTTGGTCTATGCCACCAGGCTCCTTGGAAAGATAACCAGTTATATCGGTGTGGCTGCCCTTGGCCCTGTAAGCGAAACAGTGCTTCAGAGGGTCGAATTCGTTCGGATGGGGCACCGGACCTTGCTGATCCTTCTTGTGCTCAAGGGTGGTCTGATCCACCACAAGACCGTAACTCTGCCATGTGATATGACACAGGAAGCCCTTGACGAACTCTCCAGAAGGGTTTCGGTAGTTGCCGTAGGTCGTTCCTGGAAGGACGTAAGGGGTGTTCTCCAGTCCTATGTTGAGGATGCCCTCGAGAAGTACGCCGAGAACTGCAGGTCTGCCATTTCTGAAATGGACGGAATAATGATGGACCAGACCTTCCAGTTTTTTACTGGAGGGACCCACAATGTCCTTGGTATGCCCGATTTCAGCGATCTGGGTCGCCTCCAGGCAATAATGGCCCTCCTGGAGGAGGGCGAGTCTATGAGCAAACTGGTCAACGACTGCTCGGCCGAGCAGGGATTGTGCATAACCATAGGTGATGAAAATCCCGTGTTTCAGATGCGGGACTGCTCAATAGTAATGGCCTCGGCCAAAACCGGGGGAAGAAAGGCTGTCGTGGGGCTGATCGGCCCCGTGCGCATGGATTACGAGAGATCCATATCGGTTCTGGAGGGAATACTGGATACTCTTTCCGCGGACGTAGAAGTCGAATAGGGAGGCATTTCAATGAAAATGGCAGAAGATGGCAAGTTTTCCGAAAAAGAACAGGAGGAGGCCCTGGGGCCTACGGGCGATGAAATAGAGGAAGTTGTCGGGCACGACCTTCAGGATGGGGAAGAGAATGTAGATGAGCTCAGAGCCTCCAGGGAGTTGGCAGAGAAGCTCATGGAAGAGAACGAAAAGCTCAAGGATGCCGCTGCCAGGACGAGGGCGGATTTCTTCAATTACCGCCAGCGGGTGGAACGGGACAGGGAACGTCTCGCCAGATCTGCCTCTGAAGATGCCGCCGAAGCGCTGATACCGGTTCTTGACAACCTTGAGAGAGCTCTTTCGTCTCCATCGGGGGATTTCGACTCTCTTTTCAAAGGCGTGGAGATGGTGAGGAACCAGTTCTTTTCGGTTCTGGAAGGCCTGGGCCTTTCCAGGATAGAGACGGGGGGACAACCTTTTGACCCTGCCTTTCATGAGGCTGTAGCGATAGAGGAGATCGAAGACGAATCCCTCGATGGGGTTATAACAGAGGAATTACAGCCCGGTTATACCATCGCCGGGAAAGTTTTAAGGGCTGCAAGGGTAAGGGTTGCCAGAGCAATTCAGCGTGGTACAGAACAATAAACGACATACGGGGTGATGTTTGAATGAGTAAGGTTATCGGGATCGATCTTGGAACAACGAACAGCTGTGTCGCTGTAAAGGAAGGCGACCATGTTACGGTGATAACTAACGCCGAAGGTGCAAGGACAACCCCTTCGGTAGTTGCTTTCACTAAAGAGAAGGAGAGACTTGTCGGTCAACTGGCCAAACGTCAGGCCATAGTAAACCCTGAGAGGACCATATCATCGATCAAGCGCCACATGGGTTCCGATCACAAGGTTGAAGTTGACAATACAGCCCATAACCCGCAGCAGATATCGGCGATGATCCTCCAGAAACTCAAAAGGGACGCGGAGGAATACCTCGGCGAAAAGGTCGGGCAGGCGGTCATTACTGTTCCGGCCTACTTTACCGATGCCCAGAGGCAGGCCACCAAGGACGCAGGGCGCATTGCCGGTCTGGAGGTTCTTCGCATAATCAACGAGCCTACTGCTGCAGCCCTGGCCTACGGTACTGATAAAGGCGGGGATAACAAGATCCTTGTTTTTGACCTTGGAGGCGGAACTTTCGATGTTTCTGTTCTGGATGTCGGGATCGAGGACGGGGTTATCGAGGTTCTCGCGACCTCCGGCGATAATCTGCTTGGAGGTGATGACTGGGATCAGAAGATCATGGATCTCATGGTTTCGGAGTTCAAAAAGAGTGAGGGGATAGACCTTTCGAAGGACAAGATGGCCCTGCAGAGGCTTCGCGAAGCTGCCGAGAAGGCCAAGGTAGAACTTTCGACAATGTCGGAGACATCCATATCCCTTCCTTTCATCACTGCCGATGCCAGTGGACCAAAGCATTTCGAGATGACCCTTACGCGGGCCCGTTTCGAAGAGATAACCAGGTCCCTTCTGGACAGGGTTGTTCAGCCGACCAAAAGGGCGCTGAACGATTCGGGCCTGACCCGCGAGGAGATAAGCAAGGTCCTTCTTGTCGGGGGTGCCACCAGAATGCCCATGGTCCAGAAAAAGATAGTGGAACTACTCGGCAAGGAACCTACGAAGGGGATCAACCCCGATGAGTGTGTCGCCGTTGGCGCCGCGATCCAGGGAGCCATACTTACAGGTGAGCACAAGGATATTATCCTGGTGGATGTCACGCCCCTTTCGCTCGGGATCGAGACCCTGGGAGGCGTTTTTACAAAGATAATTGACAGAAACACAGCCATACCGGTCTCAAAGAGCCAGGTATTCTCGACGGCCTCCGACAATCAGCCCCAGGTAGAGATCCACGTTCTTCAGGGAGAACGATCCATGGCGGGAGACAATGTAACCCTGGGCAAGTTCTTCCTTGACGGTATCCCGCCTGCACCGAGGGGGATCCCCCAGATAGAGGTTACCTTTGACATCGATGTAAACGGCATTCTCAATGTCAGCGCAAAGGACAAGGGAACATCGAGGGAACAGCATGTCACGATCCAGTCCTCGAGACTTGCCGAGGACGAGATCGAGAAGATGACGAGAGAAGCCGAGGAGAACCAGGAGTCGGACAAGAAGAAAAAGGAACTTGTCGATGCGCGCAACGAGGCGGACTCTCTTATCTACAGCACGGAGAAGATGATCTCCGATCTAGGGGAAAAAGTGACCGAAGAAGAGAAAACCAGGATCAGCGGAGAGATAGAAGATGTCAAAAAGGCCCTCGGGGAAGAGAACCCGGAGGGTATCCGCCAGGTGGCGGAGAAATTGACGAAGAGCCTTCATGAGATGTCTTCACGGCTTTACGCCCAGGCCGGCTCTGAGGATGCCTCCGATGGTACCGAACCAGAAGGCAGCGACGGCGAAGAGACCGTCGACGCAGAGTTCGAAGACAACGGAAAGGTCTGAGGAGTGAAACGGTTTGCCCGCAGGAGATGAAAGGGATCTTTACGCGATCCTGGGTGTATCAAGGAACGCGACACAGGAGGAACTCAAGAAGGCTTACAGGAAACTTGTCCGAAAGCATCATCCTGATGCCAACCCGGGTGATCCCGAGGCGGAATCGAAGTTCAAATCAATAAACCTTGCTTATGAGATCCTTGGAGATCCCCAGAAAAGGGCCGCCTACGATCAGTATGGGACCATAGGGGATACGCCGGGAGGATCCCCTTTTGGTGGAGGATTCGAGCCCTTTGGGGATATTTTCGGGGATCTTTTCGGGAGTTTTTTTGGAGGCGGACGAAGAGGACCAGCTGGCCCTTCAAGGGGCGATGATCTTGAAATGAGTATAAAAATATCCCTCGAGGACGCTTTCAGAGGCCTGGGCAGGGAAGTTGTCATACCCCGAATGGATACCTGCGGACGTTGCGGAGGATCCGGGGCGGAGCCGGGTACCTCCGTAAAAACCTGTTCCCATTGTGGAGGTTCCGGGCAGGTGGAAAAACAGCAGAGAACTCCCTTTGGTACCTTCGTCAGCGTTGGACAGTGCCCGCATTGCGGAGGTTCTGGCAAGAGGATAGAAAGCAGATGCAAGAACTGTGGGGGAAGCGGTAAGGTAAGGTCCGATCACCGCGTCGAAGTGAAGATCCCTCCCGGAGTTGATACGGGAACCAGGCTCCGCATCGCCGGGGAGGGGAGGGAGGGCTCCTCCGGCGGCCCACCAGGAGATCTTTTCATATCGATCAAGGTTGAGCCGCACCCGCTTTTTGAACGCGACCGGGACGATCTCCATACAAGAGTCAACCTGAAGTACCCCCAGATGGTACTGGGATGCTCTGTGGAAATTCCGGGTATCGAGGGTGGAGAAAAACTCGAAGTTTCCCCTGGAACCCCCGTGGGGAAGGCTGTCAGGATAAAGAACAAAGGCATGCCGAGGCTGAGAGGTTCTGGGAGAGGGGATCTTTTCGCCCATGTTTACGTTGACATTCCAACCGAACTATCCGAAAAGGAGCGCCTTCTGACCGAAGCCCTGGCACAGGAGATGGATGTTGGAGTAGAGCCTGCGGGCTTTATGGAAAAAATCCGGAATCTTTTCGGCTGATGCCGCAAATGCTTTTTCCGTGGTAGACTTTCCATTAGACGGGAGGCGTCATAGCCTCCCGTATTTCATCTGCAAGTCAAACTTGCCGGGGGTAGGCGTCTATGTCGTCCAATGAAGGTTTCTGGTGGTACATAACTATTGAAGGGGATTCAGAGAGCGAGGAAGATCTTGTATCCCTTGGCGAACTTTCGGGAAGTATAGGCTCGGAGATGCAGGAATTGCCGGGTAAGGTCGCCCTCAAGGCCTATTACAGGAACACCAGGGATCTGGGATCCTGGATGGAGAGAGTGCAGGAAGTAATATCCCCGTGGCCCGGGGTCCGGATAGCCGACATGGGGCGTATAGAGAACAGGCAGTGGCATACGGCATGGAAAGAGGCCTTTCCCCCTCTTCCTGTAGGGGATAATTTCATTGTGATGGCTCCGTGGCACCGGGGAAATGAACCCGAAGGAAAGATCCCTGTATATATATATCCCGGAAGCGCTTTTGGTACCGGATACCACGAAAGCACGCAGATCGCGCTGGAACTGCTGGAAAAGACCGTAAAGCCCGGTCTTTCCGTAGCAGATATCGGAACCGGATCAGGGATCCTGTCCATCGCTTCCGCCCTTCTGGGGGCGGGCCAGGTTCTGGCCAGGGACAACGACCCGGCCATAATCAACGAAGTAAGGGAGAATCTTCGACTGAACGATATTTCGCCCGAAAAGGTCCTTGTACAGACGGGAGATCTGCTTGCCGGTGTCTCGGGCAAGTACGGTATTATCTGTGCCAACATTGTTTTTGACCCCCTGGCTTCCATGCTTCCATCTGTCCCTTCCCTGCTGGAAGAGGGTGGAGTGGCGGTCTTTTCGGGTCTTACGCTTAAGGAAAGGGATCCTTTCCTGGTGGAGGTTTCCTCAGCCGGGTTGTCACCGGTTACCGAGTTGACAAAGGGAGACTGGTGGGGTGTCGCTGCCTCGCGTACGCCTTGAGCATTCTGTTCAGGAAAGTGATTCCGTCTGGGTCCTGGACGGGGAACAGGGAAGGCATCTGCTGACAGTAAGGCGCTGCAGGGATGGCGAGTTTTTCGAGGGTCTTTTGCCGGGCAGAAGAATACTGTTGCGCCTGGAGACATGTGGGACATTGGCCAGAGGTGTCAAGGTCAGGGAAACGCCCGAGGAACCGATG
>Ga0334883_1002943_pt1 | contig 19436 bp, 8 predicted proteins | sample GraSluR1_MG_6_FD_207230 | JGI IMG/M metagenome (GOLD analysis project Ga0334883, IMG submission 207230) | Sludge microbial communities from methane-producing bioreactor in Wageningen University, Netherlands - Granular Sludge_09_05-R1 | ecosystem: Engineered > Bioreactor > Anaerobic > Unclassified...
CCGTTCGTTGTTGGCCGGCCCGCTTGGCGCGGTACAGGCCCGCGCCCTACAAAGCGGCGGCGCCCCGAGCCGTGCGCCGTTGTAGGGCGGCGACCTGTGCGCCGCCGCCGTTCGTTGTTGGCCGGCCCGCTTGGCGCGGTACAGGCCCGCGCCCTACAAAGCGGCGGCGCCCCGAGCCGTGTGCCGTTTGCCCCCCTCCTCCCGTCTGCGCCGTCGTTTGGCGCAGCAAGGGAGAGGGGGGAAGCCCGCAGGGCCGGGGGGTGAGGCGCCGTTGTCGTTGCGCGCCACGCGCCACGGCCGTTTCGCCCGCCTCTACTGCAGCCCCTCCAGCGCCGCGATCACCTGCGCCTTGAAGGCCTCGGCATCATACCCCTCCGGCGGCCGCCTCTGGTTCAGCCCGTCCCATCGCGCCACGGCATCCCGAAGCCTCACCGCCGCCGAGACGTCCGCGCCCTGCTGTGCCCGCGCCGTCGCCACATCGTGCAGCGTCTGGTACAGGTAGAAGTCCTCGGCCCCCTCCCGGCAGCGCTCGAACTGGATGGTTGGGTACAGCCCGCCTTTGCCGTAGCAGAGCATGGCCGTGTCCGGCTCGCGGCCGTCGAGGTCAAAGAACTGGTAGCCGTGGAGGATGTTCAGATGCCACTGCCACCGGGCTCGGACCCCGCGCATGAACTCGATCCACTGGTACAGTCCGAAGGAGTAGCGGGAGGTTCCCTGGTTATAGATGTGGATCTCCTTGCCCAGCTTCTCGGCCTCGGCTATCACGGACTCATCGTGATTGTTGAGGCTGCTGACATCCAGGGCGTCGAAGAACCGTTGGTGCCAGTGGAGTAGGTCATCGAGGTCCTCGGGCCGCTGGTTGAAGTGTACGCTGTACGAGCCACTGGTGCGCACCGTCTCGGGGTAGGCGGCGGAGACCTCGGCCATCATCTGCATGAAGGCCAACTCCTCCTCGGCCTGGGCCCTGACCCGGGTCTCGTCACACATGGCGTAGTAGATCAGCGGCCATCTCGCGGCCCTGGCGTGGGCATCCACGGCGCCCCAGGCGCGCAGGAGGGCCTCCTGATACTCCAGGCCGCTGTCCTGCTCCACCTTCTCTCCTGCAGCCCCCTTGACGTAACGGTCGTGCAGACCGATGAACCGCTGGCCGCCGTAGCCGTTGATGGGGCGGTCGAAGCCGTGCTCGCCAAGGAGAGAGAAGAAGGCGTCCATCGTGCCGAAGTCAATCTCCGGCTGCCCATCTCGCCAGCCCCTCAAAGTCCAGCTCGGACCACCGGAGACGGCGTTCATCCCGTGCTCGCGCAGGAGCACCAGGGTCTGTTCCAGGGCCTTGCTTTGCTCCTGTTCGGAGAGCATGCCGGGGGGCATCAGGCCGAAGAAGCCCATGAGGTAATCGGTGTCGCGGCTGAGGGTGGCCGTACTCACCCGCAGCAGCAGCGGCACCCGCACCAGTGTGTCCCCCTCGGGGGAGACGACGGCCAGCGCGCCCTCATAGCTGCCGGGCGCCGCGTCCTGCGGCACATCGACCGTCACCACGATCTGCCGCGTGATGCCCGCGGGCAGAGATTGGGCCACCGCCGGGCGCAGGGTGTGGGGCCTGATATGGTAGGCGATAGAGCCAAAGCCCCGGCTGGTGTTGTACCACACCGAGGCCACCTCGGCCGCCAGCTCTCCCGGTCCGCTGAAGGGCTCCAAGACCAGCCTGCACTCACCGAGGTCCTTGAGCGGACGCAGGGCGAGGCAGAAAGGCTCGTACTCACCCCGTGCCGCCAGGCGACGGATGCTCAGCGCTTCCGGCCCGGCGGCCTCGGCGGGCACCGAATTGGGACCGATCTCCTGCTCGATATCCACCGGCCAGGCTACGAGGCCCTTGGCCTGCCAGTCGGCGGAGGGCGTGAACCCATCGGCGGGCGGATCCAGGCAGACCGCCCTGGCCCGGAAGTCGTCGGCCACCGTCTCCATCTGGGCAGCCAGCCAGTCACTCCCCTCCCGGTCCTCCGCCCCGCAGATCGCCAGTGCGGCCACCTTGCTGCCCCAGGTCCGGTCGGCCTCGAAACGGATGCTCAGGCCCTCGGTCGTCGCCTCGGCGGTGAAGGTCGCCGGTCGGGCCAGCTCGTCGGCCATGTACGTGTCCCACACATCCACGCCCACCGGCTCCACGTCCTCGAAGCGGTACAGCACGTGGGCCGCGCCGTCGGGGCGGCTCTCCTTCCAGGCCTCCTCGCCATTGACCAGGATCCGGCGCTCTGCATGCTGGGCCTGCTCGCCCCCCCAGTAGCCCGAGTTCTCGTAGATCACCATGACGTCGTACCGCCCCGGCTCGCAGTCCACCTGGAAGTTGTAGCCTCCGGCCTCGCAGAAGTCCTGCAAGAGCAGCGTGCCGAAGGTGGTGTCCCGGTCCGCCCCGTTCCAGGGCGCTCCGCCCGCCGGACCCCAGCCGTAGCCGGCCTCGGCGCTGTAGACCGTCTCATGCGACACCGCCGTCCAGCCCAGCATCACCGACTGGTTCGGGGGGCCGAAATCGAAGGCGAAGACACCGGCGGGCCGCGCGGTCTTGACGAACCGGATGTTGTCGATGATGACCCGGCCCTCGGCGCCCCTGCCGCCGAAGCCCAGGTCCAGGCGGACGATGCTGTCGGAGTCGATGTTCCGCTTGATGTCGTTGTTCCTGCTGCCCGCCTCGCCCCGGAACAGCCCGTTGACCGGGATCACCCATCGTCCCGGGCCGGGGGCGAAGCTGATCTCGGAGTTGTGGCGGTTCCAGTAGTTGCGCCCCGAGTCCAGCCAGGCCTGATCGGCGATGAGCGTATAGGCGGGGATCGGGCGCTCGCCGGGGTTCAGCACATCGATCACCAGAGCGTCGTAGTCCGACCAGTCGCCGGGCACGGTGTCCCAGTACAGGTAGGCCCCGTGGTACTCGGCGCCGGGATCGAAGGTGACCTGCAGCGCCCTTCGGCCGTGGGTGACGCCCTCGGTGACCAGTTCGGGAGTGCCGCTGATGAACTGCCAGTCGGCCAGGGCGGCCTCCTCCTCGAAGTCGCTGAGCAGCTCCACTTCCTGAGCCGAGACGACACAGACCGACAACAGCAGACAGACGACGGCACAAAGCAGCGTCCAGGTGCGCATGGCGGTCCTCCGGTTCATCTGGTAGTTTTGGCTCCAGCGGTTCGTGTCGCCCCGCAGCCACTGGATGCAATTCCGCCCAAGGAGTCCAAGCACCTACCGGGGAACCGACAAATGTCGGGCGCCGCCCGGCGCCGCCGCCTGCCGGCTTGCCCCGCGCTCTCCTGCCGTTGCCCGCCGGCGGCCGACCGTCCCGGTCGCCATCGCGCCCCAAGACCACAACCGCACAGGAGGCCTGTGAGATGTGGCATCATCCCCTGGCAATCGCGCTACTGACCCTTGGCGGACCGGCGCTGGCTCAGCCCGCCATCGTGCAGAAGGTCGATGACTTCGAGACCGACGACATCTCCGCCTGGCAGACCAGCATGTCTCCGGACTACTACAAGGGCGGCACCGGCCAGAAGGGCCTCCAGATCGTGGAGGACCCCGACCGCGGCAGGGTCCTGAGCTGCGACATCCAGTTCGTCAAGGACACTGAGAGCGAGCCGGTCTTCATCACACGCACGCTGGAGCCCAAGCCGAGCAAGCCGGATGTGGTCGGCGTGCGTTTCTGGGCCAAGCTCACCGAGGCGGCCCTGGCGCCCGAGGCCGGGTTCAGAGTACGGCTCCGCACCTCCGACACCGACTTCACCGACTACGACGTGCAAGAGCAGCTCGGGAAGCCCTTCCCCGCGGGGGAGTGGGTCCGGGTGGAGCTGGACACAGGCATCAGCCCCCGGGTCCGCAACGTCTGGAACTCGCTGTTTGGCACCATCCGGGAGATGACCTTCCGGCTGGATGACATCGACGAGCAGAACGCCCACTTCGCCCTCCTGCTGGATGACATCGAGCTCGTCGTCACTCAGCCACAGGAAGAGTCCTTCACTCCCACCTTCAAGCAGCGGTTCAAGCAGGATGATGTGACCCGCATCCTGCTGCTGAGACACCGGGCGGCGGGCTACACCAACATCGAGCAGGCCATCGCCGACGTCGACCGCACCATCCGCGTGGACACCTTCTTCTACCGCGGCCTGCATTTCGAGTTCTTCGGCTTCCCCGAGACCTATGAGGCCGTCACCCAGTACGACGCCATCATCATGCTGGATGTGGACCCATACATGATGAGCTACGAGCAGTGCGCCTGGATCGCCGACGCGGTGGCCTCCGGGGTGCAGCTCCTGGTCTTCGGCGGTCCCGTGACACTCACCCACGCCAAGGGCTTTAAGGCGCCCCTGCGCTCCGTGCTCCCGGTGACCTTCGAGACCGATGCCAGGGACATCCAGGCCAATAGCGCTCCCGAGCCGCAGGGGGCTCATCCCCTCAACCAGGGCCTCGACCCCCGTGGATTGGGGCGCGTCTCGGCGATGCACGCGCTCACCCCGCGCCCCGACGCCCAGGTGCCCTGGACGGCGGCGGGAGAGCCGCTACTCATCACCGGGCCCATCGTGCGCGGGCGCTCCACGGTGGTCAACACCATGGCCGCGGTGGCCCAGTCGCCCACCGGCGACTTCTTCACCTCCGACCTGTCCGATGACCTGCTGCGCAAGCTGGTGCGCTTCGTACTCGGGCGCGAGAACGCCCCGGCCATCGTCGACCTGAGGCTTCCGCCCGTGACAATGGTGGGAGGCGGTGAGGCGGCGGTCCGCGTGGCCGTCGCCCAGGGCACGGCGGCCCCCACGCTCACCGTGGACGGGGCGGCGGTCAGGCCCACACAGACCGCGGACGGCGATTACCTGTTTGAGACCACCCTGGCCCAGAGCAGGGCCTCGGAGGAGGTCCACGACTTCCGCCTCGAGGTTGCGCGGGCCGGCGGGCTCGCCGACTGGCGCGACTTCTCCGTGACGGTGCAAAACCCCCTCCGCCTGGAAGCCGTGTGGACCCGGGGCAAGTACACCTTCGCCCCCGGAAGCCCGGTGGAGCTCTCCGCTTTGCTCTCGCGTCGCGATGTCCCCGACGTCGCGGCCTCCTCCCGCACGGTGGTCACCTACGGTGGCGGCGACTTGCCCGTGAGCATCGATGGGTTCGTGGATGCCTGGGTCCAGAAGCCCGGGACGGGGGAGCAGATCCACGACCAGCTCGGACCCCGTGATGTGAAGACGGAGGCCCACGGTGGCCTGCTGCCCTCCTGGACGGTGACGGGCCTGGCTCAGGCGGGCCGGAGCGACAGCGATCTGAAGATCTCCGAGGACCCCGCGATCCTGTCGTGCACGCGCAGGGTGAGCACCGAGGCCGAAGGGGTCGTGACTATCGTCAATGACTTCGAAGTCACACAGGACCTCAAGGCGGGGCGGCTGCCGCTGCTCATCAGCCTCCCGGTGCGAAGCTACGCCGGGATGGCCTATACGGTGGAGCAGGAGGGCACAATCACCGAGGGCATTCTCCCCGTCGACCCGTACAGGCCCCGGCTGTTCGAGGGCAAGGGTCTCAAGCTCACCATCGCCACGCCCGACGGCCCTCTTGTCATCGAGGTGCTCGATCCGGAGCTGCGGGTGTGGGCCCGAGACCTGCGGCAGTACGACATGACGACCTACCGCATCGAGGTGGAGGCGCCGTTCGCCGACAACAGCGATCTGGCGGCGGGGACGAGGTACACGATCCCGGTGCGCTTCCAGGGCCCCGTGCCCGGTGCGGGGACGGGCGTCGCCGGCCTCCCCGGTGACGCCGAAGCCTACAGGTACCGGGCCACCGTGGTGGGAGAGGACGGGTACCGCTGGGAGGTGCCCTTCTTGGAGGGCAGTCGGCCCCCCACGCTGGCCGGCACGCTCCCGGACCTGGCCTCGGGCAAGTACAGCCTCGAGCTGGAGGCGCTCATCGGCACCGGCCCCGTATCAACGGTCGCGCAGGACATGTACGTGGTCGACCCCCTGGACCTGACTCACTTCTACCCCATCATGTCCATCATCGGCATCGACGGTGACGGCAATCTGCTGGACGAGGCCGGCATCCGCGCCCGGGTGGAAGACCTTCTCTCCCACGGGTTCAACACCGCCGCCATCCTGGGGACGGGCAACTTCCAGTCCGGCATCCGGAACAACAAGGCCGCCCTGGCCGGGTACTCCGAGAGCTATGCCCAGCAACGAGGCATGGCCACCACGTACGAATACTCCAACTTCCAGCTCTACAACCGCGACGGGATCACCACGCCCTGCGTGTTCTCGCCCGAATACTGGGACGCCCTGCTCCAGCGGCTGGAGTGGCAGATCGATGTGGGCAACCGCACGCCCCGGCTGATCTGCGCCAAGGTCACCGACGAGCCCCATATCGGCCCCAAGTGCCTGGATGGCTGCGAGCACTGCAGGGCGGAGTTCCTGAAGCGGTACGGCATCGAGTACAGGAGTCCCGAAGAACTCGGGGAGGACACCTATGCCCGCTGGGCCATGGCGGACTTCCTCGGACACTACGTGAGCCATGCCTACAGCCAGAGCGCGCAGATCGCCGCGCAGCAGGCGAACTTCGACCTTCTGCTGACCTACATGGCCATGGGCCTGGGCTATCAGCGTCCGTTGAGCACTCAGCAGGACGCCCTGGACTGGACGCGCCACGTCAAGTGGGTGGACTTCGATGTCTACCCGTACTTCTACCCCGTGTCCCAGCGTCTGCGCATGGCCCAGGCGGGCGCGGCCATGACCTACATGCGCGATGTATCCCGGGCCCGCCGGGTGCCCTGGGGCTTCTACGTGGAGCTGGATGACCGCAACTGGCCGTTCCAGAAGAACCCCAAGGAGGCTTCGGCGGAATGCGCCTTCACCGCCGTGGCTCGGGGCGCGGACTACCTCAACAGCTTCATCAACACCGTATCGGGCACCGGCACGCAGTCGCGGCCGGAGCGCTGGGAAGCAGCCGGGGAGGCGTTCTCGGCCATCCGCCGCATCGGACCGATGCTCAAGCACATGGCGGCCGTGCCCTCCTCCGTGGCCCTGCTGTTCCCCAACACCCATCAGGCCGTCTCCAACAACTACACCATGCCCCAGTACGCACTGGCCGCCATCCAGGGCGGTTTCGGATCCGTCGATGTGAGCAATGAGGAGGTCATTGTCGAGCAGGGCAGGATCGACTACCCCTGCCTGGTCCTGCTCGGGGCCGAGACCATCCACGCCGATCTGCAGCCACTCCTGGAGCAGTGGCTGCAGGACGGTGGCGTCTTGGTCTGCGACAAGCTGCCCGACAAGACCCATCGCGGCGAGCAGATCCGCTGGGGCTTCGCCCCGGAGCCGCAAGAGCAGGAGAACCTCGGCTCGCTGAGCTGGTCGGTGGCTCCGGTGGGTACAGGCAAGGTGGCATTCGTCGCCAACGATCTGGATGCGGAGCTCAAGCAGCTCATCGAGGCCCCGGAGATGGCTCCCGCGGCCGTTGGAGAGTACCGGCGGGCGCTGGGTGACCTGCTGCGCAGGCTGGGGATGAAGTCGCCGGTGCATGTGGAGTACTCAGAGACGGCGGAGTCGGTGGACATGGTGGAGGCCGGCCTGCGCGCCAACGGCGCCGGAGCGCTGCTTGTGGTGGTGAACCACCAGCCGGAGCCGGCGGAGGTTGTCCTCCGGGTGGACCGGCCCGAGCTGCAGTGGCTGGTGGACACGGTGGAGATGACTCCCGTCGGCTTCCAGCGCCTGGCCAACGGCGGTCTGTCCATCCGGCTCACGGTTCCCGGCCGCTGGGCCCGACTCATCGCCGGCTACGGCGCCGAGCCGGCAAGGCTGACGCTGAACGCGCCGCGAGAGGTGGACCGCGGCCAGATGCTGCAGTACGAGGTCAAGCTCCTGGACAAGACCGGGGCCACGGTGCCGGGCGGCGGGCTGCTGGAGGTCGATGTCACCGACGCCCGGGGCAGGGCGATCTCCCGCTACGGTGGCGCCTTCGCGCCACAGGACGGCATCCAGACCACAACGGTTGCCATCCCGCTGAACGCTACCACGGGGCAGCACACGATTACCGTCAGGGCCCCGCAGATCGGGGCTCAGGAGCAGGTGAGTTTCCGGGTGAGGTGAGGGCGCCCGGCCGCCGTGGCCGTTCCCGTGCCCACCCGGTCCGCCGTCCAACCGAGCACCAGGGTCCGGAACACGAGACGATCGCCACCGTGCCCGCGGGCTTCCAACTCACATTGTGCATGAGCGCACTGGAGACACATTTGGCCATTACCACGTTCGGAACGGTCGAGGTACTGCCGTTCTCGCCCCTCCTCCCGTCTCCGCCGGCCGTTTGGCGGAGTACAAGCGGCTCGAAGAGACGCCGAGAGGCGGGGCCGGGGGGGTGAGGCGACGTGATTCGGCGCCCGCCCGGAGCCTGCATAGCCTGAGTTCCAAGCCCGCCCGGTCCGCCGCGCCCGAGTGGCCGGGAGGCACCGCCCCATCTCCCCGCTCACGGAGGCACCCATGCCACTGACTCCGATACTCACACTCGCGGTCGCTCTCGGCCTCTGCATCGGTCCGGCCCACGCCTCCGACCCGCCGCCCCCGCCTCCCGGCTGGGGTGAGGGGCCGCTGAGCGCCCTGCGCGTGGACAGCCTCGAGCGCGTCTACCCCGACCGGCCACCGGTGCCGGCATCCGACTCGCGGCCCCTGGCCAGCCCCCGCGGGGCACTGGTGCCGATCCAGATCGCCGTCATGTCGCGCACGGATGCCGAATGCCGGCTGCGCGTACCGGCGCCTGTCGCCACCGACGGTGGACGGCTTGGAGCCGCGATGGACGTCTACCACCTCCAGGCGGTTCCCGTGGAGGCCAATAACAACGGGGGCTCGAAGACGGCCGTGGGCGTCGTGCCGCCGCATCAGTGGCTGGCCGCCCTCGTGCGGGAGGCGCCCTTCGAGGTGGCCGAGGTGCTCGTGCCCGCGGAGAGTGTCTCCCTGAAGGCGGGGGTCACCCATTCACTGCTCGTGGACGTGGCCGTCGCACGGGACGCCGCTCCGGGCGTGTACTCCGGAGCGGTCGAGCTGACCACCGGCGACGGTACCGCCTCCGTGGGCTTCTCGCTCCAGGTCTACCCCGTGGACGCGCCACAGCGACCGGCCCTGCACTCCACGCACTGGTTCTTCCCCGAACCCCGGAACCTCACACAGGGCGAGCCGCCGGCCTGGTGGTCCGAGGAGCACTGGAAGCTGATCGAGCAGTCCGGCCGCGTGCTGCGCAGCTTCGGCCAGGACACCATCCTCACGCCTCTTGTCGACTACCGCGAGGCGCTCATACAGACCGTCCGCAATGAGGACGGCACCTACCGCTTCGACTACACCCGCTTCGACCGCTGGGCCGAGCTGTTTTTCTCTCTTGGCTTTGAGTACCTCGAGGGCCACCACACGGCCATGTTGCCGGAGAAGTGGGTATACGAGGGCGTGTTCGTGGTGGACGCGAGGACGGGAGAGAAGACGCCGCTCGTCGACGCGGGCCGCGGCAACCCTTCCTGGCTGCAGTTCGTACCGCTACTGTACGACGATCTCTACCGCCATCTGCGGGAGCAGGGCTGGGAGGATCGCTACCTGCAGCACCAGCTCGATGAGCCCAAGGACGGGGAGCTGTACGAGAAGCTGGCCGCTCTGGCCCGGGAGCACATGCCGGGTATCCGGACCATCGATGCCATCAACAGTCGGCCGGAGGTGTACTCGCCGCTGGTGGACATCCAGGTGTTCGCGCTGACGATCCTGGCCAAGAACGAGGCGCTGGCGGCCGAGCGCCGGGGGAGGGGGCGGACGAACTGGCTGTACCACTGCTGCAGTCCGTACCCACCGTACCCCAATCGTCACCTGGACGAGCGTCTCACAGACTCGCGGCTCTACCCGTGGCTGGCGTACCTGCTGGGGGCCGAGGGGTACCTGTACTGGGGAGCCAACGTCTACCGCGGCGCCGACCCGTACAGGTCTTCGATCGGGCCGGTACCCAATGGCTCACAAAACCCCGGCCACCCCCCGGGGGACAACTGGATGCTCTACCCCGGGCCGGAGGGCCTGAGGGGCTCACTGCGGATGGTGGCCTTCCGGGAGGGGCTCCTGGACCACTCTCTGCTCACACTGCTTTCGGAGCGTGACCCAGAGCAGGCGCGGCAGATCGTGGCGGGGATCGCGCGGTCGATAGCGGACTATGAGAGGGTCCCGGCGGCCTACCATGAAGCCAGGCGGCTGTTGCTGGAGGCGTTGGGGAGTTGAGGGGCGGTGGCAGACCGCCCCTCACGGTCGCAGGCAGCAAAGGTTACCCCCCGCCGCGTCGGCGCGGGGCCCGTCGGACGGGGCATCGCGCCTTATGGGCTCAGCCGCCAGTACGTTAGGTAGGGCTCGGCGTCGGTGCCGTGCCAGTAGGCGTGGTTCTCATACTTGAGCCACTTGACGTGTCCGTCGCAGAAGGCGATGTTGTTCCCGTCGTTGTGGCGCACGCCGTACGCGACGCCCTCCCAGTATGCGGCAGGCTTGGCCTCGCAGCTCGGAGAGCTACGGGCGTTCACCACCCAGGGGTAGCCGCACGGGCGGGTGCCGGCGTAGACGTCGTAGAGCATGATGCACTCTGCAGGACGAGCCACCCGGGCCATGGGAATGCCCACGGACGCGGTGGTCTCATAGCCCCGCCAGGTGATGTAGGGGTTGACGCCGTAGTCCACCGTCCCCGCGTTGCTGGGGCAGACGTAAAGCTGCGTGTTCTTGACGTAGGGGTAGATGGCGCTCCACCATGCGGCCCACGTGTTGACCCTCTGCTGGCGCAGCACCTCGTCGTACTCATTCCAGGCCCGGCGGTACCCCAGAGGGCTCATCTCATCGTAGTCCTGAGCGTACATGAGCCAGCCCAGCGCCAACTGCTTCAGGTTGCTCTGACAGGACGCCTGGCGCGCCTTCTCCCGGGCCCTCGCGAAAACAGGGAACAAGATAGCCGCCAGGATCGCGATGATGGCAATGACGACCAGCAACTCGATCAGTGTGAAACCCCGCCGTGCGATCATGTCACAGACCTCCTCGGTTGGATGATCGGCCGGCCGGCGCGTACCGGTGATGGTTGTCGGGACACCCCCATGGCTGCCATCGCCGCGCCGCCCTCTGTATCACTCATTCGCCGCGGAGGGGTGAAGTCCTGACGGGGGGCACGCAAACCCCGGCAGGGCGCATTGCACGGGGACGCACCGCCGCCAAGAGAGCGCTGGAGTTGCCGGCGCTGCATTGGTATAATATAATCCGCCTTCGGCGTCCGGCACAGCCTCCTCCACCGCTCCGTGGGAAACCAACGGGTCGCCGCGGGCGTTACAGTTTTCACCAGGCGAGCTTAGGCGACTCGACATCCGTGTTAGGGCGCGCAGCGCCCGGGAGTGCACAAGCAACTATGAGTGAGCGTTCGTGGGGCCGGCGCGAGGCGACGCACAGGTGACGGCACATCTCTACGCATTGCTGCTTCACTGGGTTCAGGGCTACGGTCTGCCGGGCACCTTCGTGTTCATGGCCGCCGAGAGCGCGGGAGTGCCGTTCCCCACGCAGTTTGGGTTCATCGTTGCCCAGGGGCTGATTGGGGCACGGGTGACCTCCTACTGGATGGCCTTTGGGGTCATCGTCACCGGGCATCTGCTGGGCGCGGGCGCCAGCTTCTACCTCGGTCGCACCGCGGACAATGCCCTCACCCGCCGCCTGGCCTGCAGGCCCGCCGTGATGCACGCCCGTGCTCAGTTGCAGGGCTGGTACTCCCGCTACGGCGCCCTGACCGTGCTGTTTGGGCGCCTCGAGGGGCATGTGAGGCCATGGGCGTCCTTCGTGGCCGGCATATCCGGGGTGTCTCAGGGCACGTTCTGGCTCTGGACCGCGGTCGGGACCGTCATCTACTCGGCCGTGGCGATGTGGATCACCAAGTACGGCTGGGCGCTGTGGAGCGCACATCCCCACACGCGGGTGCCCATCGTGGTCGTGGTCCTGCTGTGCTTCTACGGGGTGCCGCTGTACAAGCTGATCGAGCATCTGATCAAGCGGCGGAGGAAGGGCGAGCCGCAGCAGGCGGCGGCGTAAGGCCCAGGTGGCCACCGGTTTCCCGCCCTTGACCACAACAGACCCCCTGGTCTATACTGCTTCTCACAACATGGTCTCGTATCTTCAATTGGCTGAGACGGGGAGGAGTAGGCGGGCCACGCGACCTGCAGAGAGCCGGCGGTAAGGTGAGAGTGCCGGCGGTCGCGTCCGCTGAACGTCGCCCCTGAGCCGCATGAGCCAGCCGGACCGTCCGCGTCCGTAGTAGCTTGTGCCGGGTGCGCCCGTTATCGCGTCAGAGTGTCACCTTCACGGTGGAACTTGGGTGGTACCGCGGGAAGCCTTCTTCGGCCTCTCGTCCCATTTGCGGACGAGAGGCTTTTTGCGTTCTTGTCCGGAAGCACAAGAGGTTCTGACGACCGCGAGTCCCTCGCCTCCGGGGGCTCCATCGCCATGGCCCCCCAGCGGGCCCGAGGAGAGATGGAAGATGCGCAGTGACCGAGCCAAGAGCGGCCTCACTCAGGCACCCAGCCGCGCCCTGCTGTATGCCTGCGGCTATACCCCCGACCAGCTCCAGGGGATGCACATCGGTATCGCCGACAGCTCCTCGGATATCGTTCCGGGCCATGTGGGGATGGAGATGCTGGTCAAGCATGTCGCCCTGGGCATCGCCGCCGGCGGCGGAGCACCCATGCGCTTCGGCATCCCGGCCATCTGCGACGGCATTGCCATGGGGCACAGGGGCATGTTCTACTCGCTGCCCTCCCGCGAGCTGATTGCCGACTCGGTGGAGAGCATGGCCGAGGCCCATGCGCTGGACGCTCTCGTGCTGGTCACCGACTGTGACAAGATCACCCCCGGCATGCTCATGGCCGCCGGGCGGCTGGATATCCCCTGCATCGTGGTCACCGCCGGACCCATGCACTCGGGACGCCTGCGCCAAAAGCCCCTCTCCCTGGTGCGCGATACCTTCGAGGCCGTCGGCCGCGCCCAGGCCGGTGTCATCACCGAGGCCGAGGTGGCCGAGCTGGAGCTGGAAGCCTGCCCCGGATGCGGCTCCTGCCAGGGCCTGTATACCGCCAATACCATGGCCTGCGTCACCGAGGCCATGGGCATGAGTCTTCCCGGCTGCGCCACGGCCCTGGCCGGGCAGGCCAAGAAGATGCGCATCGCCTACAACAGCGGTCTGCGCATCTGCGAGCTGGTGAGCCAGGGCATCACCGCCCGCCAGATCCTCACCGAGAGCGCCATCCGCAACGGTATCCGCATCGACATGGCCCTCGGTGGCTCCACCAATAGCTGCCTGCACATCCCCGCCATCGCCCACGACGCCGGGATAGACATCGAGCTCACCGTCTTCGACGAGATCAGCCAGGCTACGCCGCAGATCTGCTATCTGCGCCCCGCGGGCGACTACATGATGGAAGACTTCGACTGGGCCGGTGGCGTCCAGGGCGCCCTCCACGTCCTGCGCGACATGCTCGAGGACAACCCCACCGTGAGCGGCCAAAGCACCGCCCAGCTCGCCGCCGCGGGTGAAGTGTCCAATGACGACGTCATCCGCAGCCTGGACAAGGTCTACCGCCCCCAGGGCGGCATCGCCGTGCTGCACGGTAACCTCTGCCCCGACGGCGCCGTCATCAAGCAGTCCGCCGTCAGCCAGCAGATGCGCAAGTTCATCGGCAAGGCCCTGTGCTTTGACAGCGAGGAAGCCGCCATGGAAGCCATCCTGGCCGGCAAGATCGCCGACGGCTCCTGGGTCGTTGTGCGCTACGAGGGACCCCGGGGCGGACCCGGCATGCGGGAGATGCTCAATCCCACCGCCGCGCTCACCGGAATGGGCAAGGAGAACTCCGTCGGCCTGCTCACCGACGGCCGCTTCAGCGGCGGCACCCGCGGGCCCTGCGTGGGGCACATCTCGCCCGAGGCCGCCGAGGGCGGCCCCATCGGTCTGGTCCGGGACGGCGACGAGATCGCCATCGACCTCGACGCTCGGACCCTCACCCTCAACCTCTCCGACGCCGAGCTCAGGGCCCGTCGCGAGGCCTACCAGGCGCCGGCACCGAAGGCCGCCACCGGCTGGCTCTCGCGCTACGCCAAGCTGGTCAGGAGCGCGTCCACCGGAGCGGTGATGGAGTAACGACCGCTCGCGGGGCGACAGTCACGAGTCGGCGCGTCGCGAGTCACCGGCGTCTACGGCAAGGGTCCCGCAGGGCGGGAGCGCCAACGACAGCAGCGACGTCAACGCCGGCGGCGGCCTCTCGCCGTACAGCCCCGTCAGGGGCGGCATATCCGTAGCCATGGGCGTAAGCCCGTGGCCAACGACACCAGCGACGTCAACGCCGGCGGCGGCCTCTTGCCGTACAGCCCCGTCAGGGGCGGCATATCCGTAGCCATGGGCGTAAGCCCGTGGCCAACGACACCAGCGACGTCAACGCCGGCGGCGGCCTCTCGCCGTACAGCCCCGTCAGGGGCGGCATATCCGTAGCCATGGGCGTAAGCCCGTGGCCAACGACACCAGCGACGTCAACGCCGGCGGCGGCCTCTCGCCGTACAGCCCCGTCAGGGGCGGCATATGCGCAGCCATGGGCGTAAGCCCGTGGCCAACGACACCAGCGACGTCAACGCCGGCGGCGGCCTCTTGCCGTACAGCCCCGTCAGGGGCGGCATATACGTAGCCATGGGCGTGAGCCCGTGGCCAACGACACCAGCGACGTCAACGCCGGCGGCGGCCTCTTGCCGTACAGCCCCGTCAGGGGCGGCATATCCGTAGCCATGGGCGTAGGCCCGTGGCCAACGACACCAGCGACGTCAACGCCGGCGGCGGCCTCTTGCCGTACAGCCCTGTCAGGGGCGGCATATCCGTAGCCATGGGCGTGAGCCCGTGGCCAACGACACCAGCGACGTCAACGCCGCCGCCGGCCTCTCGCCGTACAGCCCCGTCAGGGGCGGCATATCCGTAGCCATGGGCGTAAGCCCGTGGCCAACGACACCAGCGACGTAAACGCCGGCGGCGGCCTCTCGCCGTACAGCCCCGTCAGGGGCGGCATATCCGTAGCCATGGGCGTAAGCCCGTGGCCAACGACACCAGCGACGTCAACGCCGGCGGCGGCCTCTCGCCGTACAGCCCCGTCAGGGGCGGCATCCGGCCCTGCGGGAGCGGGGGCTTGACTCGCTGCAGAAGCTCCGCGGCAACATGGGGTGCGATACTATGGCCGGTGCTACATTCACAGGCGCGGACGGACTGCTCAAGGTCTTCGAGGACGAGGGCGTGGATGTCATGTTCGGGTTCCCCGGCGGCTCGGTGATCCCGATCTATGACAAGCTCTACCACCACATGGCCGAGGGCAAGATCCGGCATATCCTCCCGCGGCACGAGCAGGGCGCGGTGCACGCCGCCGACGGCTATGCGCGCTCCACGGGCAAGGTGGGCGTCTGCATGGCCACCAGCGGGCCCGGGGCGATGAATCTGGTTACAGGACTGGCCACCGCCTATATGGATTCGGTGCCGCTTGTGGCCATCACCGGGCAGGTCAAGACCCATGCCATCGGCAAGGACGCCTTCCAGGAGGCCGACACCGTCGGTGTCACCATGCCGATCACCAAGCACAACTACCTGCTCAAGAACCCCTGCGACCTTCCCGACGTGGTACGGGAGGCCTTCTACATCGCCCGCAGCGGCCGGCCGGGACCGGTGCTCATCGACGTGCCCTTCGACGTCAGCGCCGGAGAGTGCACCTGGAAAGACGCCACACCGGAGGCGATCGCGGGCTACAACCCTCCGGGCAAGGGCGATCCGGAGCTGGTGCGGCAGGCCGCCGAGAAGATCAACGGTTCTTTGCGCCCCATCCTCTATGTGGGCGGCGGCGTCATCTCCTCGGGGGCCTCCGACCTCGTGCGCCAATTGGCCGCCAGGGCCAACATCTACGTGGTCTACACCCTGTTGGCCAAGGGCGCTATCCCGGAGACCGACGAGCTGGCCATGGGCATGCCCGGCATGCACGGCATGGCCTATGCCAGCCACGCCCTGCAGCATGCGGGCCTGATCGTCGCCATCGGCGCCCGGTTCGATGACCGCGTCACCGGGGATCCGGCCAAGTTCGCTCCCGAGGCCGAGGTCATCCACATCGACATCGACCGGGCCGAGATCAACAAGGTCCGCCGCGCTCAGATCGGCATCACGGGAGATGCGAAGCTGGTGCTCGGGCAGTTGCTTCCGCAGATCCAGCCGCGCCCGCGGGGCGAGTGGGAGCAGCACCTGGAGCAATGGCGCGCCGACCATCCCCTCACATACGACGCCGACCCGAACACGGGCATCGCGCCGCAGTACATCGTCCAGCAGATCTGCGAGGTCTCCTCCGGCCGGGCGATCGTGGCCACCGAGGTGGGGCAGCACCAGATGTGGGCGGCCCAGTACTATCGCTGCACTTTCCCGCGCCAGTTCCTCAGCAGCGGGGGCCTGGGCACCATGGGGTACGGCTTCCCCGCGGCAATCGGCGCCCAGGTGGGCAACCCCGACAGGGCCGTCTTCGATATCGCCGGAGATGGCTCGATTCAGATGTGTATCCAGGAGCTGGCCACCGCCTCGGTCAACAAGCTCCCGGTGAAGGTGGCCATCCTCAATAACGGCTACCTCGGGATGGTCCGGCAGTGGCAGGACCTCTTCTACGCCAGGCGCTACTCGGGGGTGACTTTGACCGGCAATCCGGACTTCGTCAAACTCGCCGACGCCTACGGCGGCGTGGGCTTTCTGGTCACCGAGAAAGACCAGGTTCGCCCGACATTGGAGCGCGCCATGGAGATCGACGATCGCCCGGTGCTGATGGACTTCCGCACGGCGCCGGAAGAGAACGTGTTCCCGATGATCCCTGCGGGAAGGACCTTCGAGGACATGATGGAGACGGCGCCGGTAGGGGTCTAGAGGTGCGGCCGAGAAGTCCGGCCGGCCCGTTTCCTGTCATTCTGAGCGTCCATCTCGCGCAGCGAGATAGCGAAGAATCCCGCTGAATGCCGGGGGATTCCTCGAGCTACTCTTGCCGGGAGCGGACGCTCTGGCAATGACATTCCCGGCCAAAGTGGGGTTTCCGGCCGGACTTCTAGGCCGTCACCGTCGCCGTCACCGTCGCCGTCCGCCGTTGACTCGTGACTCGCCGACTCGTGACTCGCGTACGACCGACAGGGGGCAAGAGGCATGAAGCATACCATCTCGGCGATGGTTGAGAACAAGCCCGGGGTTCTGGCGCGGATGGCGGGGCTGTTCGCGCGCCGCGGTTTCAACATCGAAAGTCTCGCCGTCAGTGCCACCGAGAGAGACGATATCTCCCGCATGACCATCACCGTCGATGGGGATGAGCTCACGCTGGAGCAGATCTGCAACCAGCTCATCAAGCTCATCGATGTCATCGAGGTCATCGATCACACCAATGACATCTACGTCGAGCGGGAGCTGTGCCTGTGCAAGGTGGCCTGCACCGCCGGCAACCGCTCGGACATGATCGACCTGGGCAACATCTTCCGCGCCGACATCGTCGATGTGGGTGACGAGACCCTCATGTTCCAGGTCACCGGGGATGAGGAGAAGATCGACGCCTTCGTCCACACCATGCAGGGCTACGGCATCAAGGAGATGGTGCGCACCGGCAAGATCCTGCTGGTGCGGGGCGTACAGGCGACCTGAGCACCCCCGGGAGGTGGCAATGCCTCCCGCAAAGGCCGGTGAACGCGGGCCGGGGCTTTCCGGTCCACCATGGAGGGGTGTTGCCGATGGCCGACACAGCTTACTCCGGAGCCGATGCTCTGCTCCGAGTGTTGGAAGAGGAAGGCGTGGACGTGTTCTTCGGGCTGATCGGCGCCGCCGTGATCCCGATCTACGACAAGCTGTATGACAAGATGGCCGCCGGCGGGCTGCGCCACATCCTCACCCGCCACGAGCAGGGCGCGGTGCACGCCGCCGACGGCTACGCCCGCTCCACCGGCAAGGTAGGCGTCTGCCTGGCCACCAGCGGCCCGGGGGCGATGAACCTCATCACCGGCCTGGCCACCGCCTACATGGATTCCGTCCCCCTGGTGGCCATCACCGGGCAGGTGCGCACCTGGCATATCGGCACCGACGCCTTCCAGGAGGCGGACACATTCGGTGTCACGATGCCGATCACCAAGCATAACTACCTGGTGAAGAACCCCTGCGACCTGGCGGACGTGACGCGCGAGGCCTTCTACGTCGCCCGCACCGGGCGGCCGGGGCCCGTGCTCATCGACATTCCTTTCGACGTCTCCGCCGGGCAGTGCGAGTGGACGGGGGCCAAGACCCAGTCGATCCCCGGCTACGACCCGCCCGGCAGGGGCGATCCGGAACTGATCCGGCTGGCCGCGGAGAAGATCTCCGCCGCGGATAAGCCGGTGCTTTATGTGGGCGGCGGAGCCGTGGCCTCCGGAGCCGCCGACCTGGTGCGCCAACTGGCGACGAAGGCCAACATCTGCGTGACCAATACGCTGCTTGCCAAGGGCATCTTCCCCGAGAGCGATGACCTTGCCATGGGCATGCCGGGCATGCACGGGACGGCCTATGCCAGCCACGCCCTGCAGCACTCCGGGTTGATTATCGCCATCGGCGCCCGCTTCGACGACCGCGTCACCGGGGATGCCTCCAAGTTCGCTCCCGACGCCGAGGTCATCCACATCGACATCGACCGGGCCGAGATCAACAAGGTCCGCCGCGCCCAGATCGGTATCGTGGGCGACGCCAGGATGGTCCTGGAGGACCTGGTCCCTCAGGTGCGGCCCCGCCCCGCCGGGGAATGGGAGACCCACCTCCGACAGTGGCGCGCGGCTCACCCCCTCACCTATGACCGCGCGCCCGAACGCGGCGTGGCCCCGCAATACGTGGTGGAGCAGATTCACGAGCTCACCCAGGGACAGGCCATTGTCGCCACCGAAGTGGGCCAGCACCAGATGTGGGCGGCCCAGCATTACAGGTGCTCCTTCCCGCGGCAGTTCGTGAGCAGCGGCGGTCTGGGAACCATGGGCTTCGGCTTCCCCGCGGCCATCGGAGCCCAGGTGGGCAACCCCGGCAAGGTGGTCTTCGACATCGCCGGAGATGGCTCCATCCAGATGTGCATGCAGGAGATGGCCACCGCCGTCATCAACAAGCTGCCCGTCAAGGTGGCCATCCTCAATAACAGCGCTCTGGGCATGGTCCGCCAGTGGCAGGATCTGTTCTACTCCCAGCGTTTCAGCGGCGTGGACCTCAGCGGGAACCCCGACTTCGTGGCCCTCGCCAAAGCCTTCGGTGGTGAGGGCTTCCTGGTCACCGAGAACGATCAGGTTCGCCCCACGCTTCAGCGGGCCATGGAGATCGACGACCGGCCGGTCTGGATGGACTTCCGCACGCCGCCGGAGGAGAACGTGTTCCCGATGATCCCG
>Ga0334883_1002944_pt1 | contig 19429 bp, 16 predicted proteins | sample GraSluR1_MG_6_FD_207230 | JGI IMG/M metagenome (GOLD analysis project Ga0334883, IMG submission 207230) | Sludge microbial communities from methane-producing bioreactor in Wageningen University, Netherlands - Granular Sludge_09_05-R1 | ecosystem: Engineered > Bioreactor > Anaerobic >...
ATCGGACGATCCGGACAAGGTTTTTCCACCCTTCATGTTGGGTTGCGGGGCGCAAGCCCTCGACTTGGAGCTGACGCTCTTTTTCACCCTCACCGGACTGAACGTCATCAAGAAAGGGGGGGCCGAGAGGATCGAATTGCCGGGGGCGCCGAACACGCTGCCCGGTTTTCTCCAAGTTGCGAAAGAGAACGGGGCACGGCTGATCGCCTGTTCCGCCGCATTCCCGATCGTCGGCGCCCAGGAGGACGACTTCATCGACGGAGTCGAGTTCGGCGGCGTGGCCGAGTTCGTCTCCCTGGCCGCGGAGGCCGACGTGGTGCTCACCTTCTGCTGACCCTGCCGGGGTCGCGTGTTTCCTTCCGCACGCTACGTTTCCAGCCCGCAAGGAGTGATTCCCATGAGTGAGTTGAATCCGGCCGAAATTCAGGCAGCGAAGGTCGTCGATGCCCGCGGTTCGGCGTGTCCCGGCCCCCTTCTGGAGGCCAAGAAGGCGATCGGCACGGTCTCCGTGGGCCAGACGATCGAGGTTTGGTCAGGGGACCCTTCGACCAAGAATGACCTTCCCAAGTGGGCCGCGAAAGTCGGCCACGAGTTTCTGGGGACGGTTGCCGGCGAGGGCTACGACAGGATGTTCATCACGCGGAAGAAGTGACGCGGCCGCGTCGTTTGTCTGTGGCCACCACGTTGCCCCTCTGCGCGAGAACTCGAGAATGCCTTCCGCCGACGAAGCCGCCGCTCCCAAAATCTTGATTCTGGCCACCGAAGCCTGCGCCTATCCCGGAGCCGACCACGTCGGCCAGATTCACGCCGAGTATCCCACGAACGCGTACGTCGTGCGCGTGCCCGCTCCCGTCATTTTTCCCGAGGAATTCTACCTGCGCTGCTTCGCCAAGGGGATTGCAGGCATCCTCGTGATGAGTTGCGGCCACGAATGCCCTTACCCCGGCGCGTACGACGCTTTGGCCGCGCGGATTGCTCGGGTCCACAAACGGATGAACGAGGCCGGCGTCGCCACGCCCCGGTTGCGGCTTTGCGCGATCTGCACGGTTTGTTCGAAGGCGTTTCTCAGGGAGGTGCACCAGATGCACGAGATGCTCACCGAGTCGGGCGAGCCAACGGGGGCCGCGTCGCCGTAGGAAGCTGCCGTTTCCAAGTCGCAGCGTCGCCACGTCGTTTTGACTTCCGGAGTCATCATGGATTCTACCGCAGTCGACGCCCTGGTTATCGGCGGGGGGATCGCCGGCCTCCAGGCCGCGATTGATCTGGCAAACCAGGGCTTTCGGACCCTCATCGTCGAGAAGAAGCCGAGCATCGGCGGCAAGATGATCGGCCTGAGCAAGGTTTTTCCCACGCTCGATTGCTGCAGTTGCATCTGCACGCCTCGCATGGCCGAGGCGGAGCACCACCCCAACATCCGCATCCTGACGTACAGCGAGGTGCGGCGGGTGCGGCGCGACGGGGGGGCCTTCGTTGCCGAGGTCGTCAAGAATCCCCGTTACGTCGACGAGGAGAAATGCACCGGCTGCCGCAAGTGCGAGTATGCCTGCGCCACCGAAGTGCCTCACGCGTTCGAAGGCAACCTCGGCATGCGCAAGGCGATTTACGTCCCCTTCGCCAACGCGGTGCCCCAGGTCGCCCTCGTCGACCTCGACCACTGTCTGCTTTGCGGCCGTTGCGAGCGAGTCTGCCCGACCGGGGCAATCGACTTCCTGCAGCAGCCGGAGGAGACGGTCGTCCGGGCGGGCGCGGTGATCGTGGCGACCGGCTACGAGATGATCCCGGCCGATTTCAAGAAGGAATACGGGCAGGGGCGGCTTCGAAACGTCATCACGGCGTTGCAGGCCGAGCGCCTGCTTGCCCCCCACGGGCCCTACGGCCGGGTGCTCCGCCCGTCGGATGGCAAGGAGCCCGAGTCGATCGCCTTTGTCCAGTGCGCCGGCTCGCGCGACCACAGCGAGGGCGTGCCGTACTGCTCGCGCGTCTGCTGCATGTACGCCGTGAAGCAGGCGATGCTGCTCAGCGGCGCCTTGCCGTTGGCCGACTTGACCATCTACTACATCGACGTCCGCGCCTTCGGCAAGGGCTTCGAAGAGTTCTACCAGAACGCCCAAGCCATGGGAGTCGAGTTCGTCAAGGCCAAGGTGGCGCGGATCACCGAGGACGAGAACGAGAATCCGGTCGTGCGCGTCGAAGTCATGGAAGAGGACGGGCGCGTCGAGGAGCGAGCCCACGATATGGTGGTGCTGTCGCTGGGTCTCGTGGCGGCGTGGAATCCCCAGGAAGCCGGCCTGGCGCCGCCCGCCCCGGACGGCTTCGTGCGGTGCGTGTCGCCTTCGCTGGCGCCGTGCCGGACTCCCGACGAGGGCGTGTTCGTTGCCGGCGCGGCGGCCGGTCCGAAGGACATTCCCGACTCCGTGGTCGAGGCGGGCGCCGCCGCGGCCGAGGTCGTCGCCTATCTCCGCAGTCGCGCCGCCACGCGGGAGACCGGCGAGCCGCGCGGCACCCGTCACGCGCTGGCCCTGGCAGGGGAGGATCGACCCACGTGAACGAACACCGAACTCCATCGACGGGCCCGGGGGACGCAAAGGAAGCGACATCGCGGCCGCGAATCGGCGTGTACGTCTGCCAGTGTGGAGGAAACATCTCCGACGTGGTCGACGTGGAGCAGGTCGCCGAGGCCGCCTCCCGGCTTGGCGACGTTGCGGTCGCCCGGCATCATTCGGCCATGTGCTCCCAGGCCGGGCAGGAACTCATGATCGACGACGTCGGCAAAGAGAACCTCGACCGCGTTGTCATCGCCGCGTGCACGCCGAGCCTCCACGAGCATACGTTTCGCGCCGCGATTGCCCGAGCCGGCCAGAATCCCTTTCTTTACGAGCACGTCAATCTGCGCGAACAGGTCAGTTGGTGCAGCCACTCCGATCCGGAGGGTGCCACGCGCAAGGCGATCCGGCTCGTCGGGGCCGGCGTGGCCAAGGCTCGCCTGCTCAGGCCGCTCTCGCCGATTTCCAAGGAGGTGCGCCGGCACGTGACCGTCGTGGGCGGAGGAGTCAGCGGTTTGCGCGCCGCCCGCGATCTCTCACGCGCGGGCCTGGCCGTGGCCCTGATCGAGGAATCCGGCGCGTTGGGCGGACGCGTCGCCCAGTGGAGCAGGCTGTATCCCACGGAGAAGTCGGGCCGCGAACTGCTGCAACCCCTGCTCGACGAGATCCAAGGCGACCCGAACGTCACGATCCATACCGATGCCCTCGTACGCGAGGTGTCGGGCTGCGTGGGCGATTTCCGATTGACCGTCGAGCGGCATCCCGACGGCGCCGACGCGGCCCGCTCGGGCGCGATCATCCTCCACAGCGGCGCCATCGTCCTTGCCACCGGCTTCGACCTCTACGAGCCTCGAACAGGCGAGTTCGCTTATGGCGAGTCGTCCCAGGTGATCACCCTTGCCCAGCTCGAAGAGCTGCTGGGCGGCGTCGCGGCAAATCGCGACGCGCTCGAGTACGGCGGCCTGCCGATACGCAACGTCTGCCTGATCCATTGCGTGGGCAGCCGGCAGATCGAGGGGCTGCACGAACCCGGGCCCGACGGCCGAACCCACGCGCATTGCTCTCGCGTCTGCTGCACGGCGACGCTTCGAGCGGCGGCCGACCTTCGGCGGCGCTTTCCCGAAATCAACGTCTTCGAGTTGTATCGCGACGTGCGCACCTACGGCCGCGGCCACGAGGAATACTACGACGAGGCGGCTCGTCAAGGCGTGCTCTTCGTCTGCTACAAGCCCGAACATGCGCCGATCGTGTCGACGTCGGAAGGCGCCAACGGTTTTCCCTTGTCGGTAACCGTGCGGGATACGTTGACCTTCGGTGAGGAGCTGCGCATGCCGGCCGATCTCGTGGTCCTCGCGACGGGCATGGTTCCGCGGAATCTCGATGTCCTCATCGAACAGTTGAAGCTGTCGCGAAGCGCCGACGGGTTTCTCCAGGAGGTCCATCCGAAACTACGGCCGGTCGAACTGGCCGTCAGCGGCGTGTTCGTGGCGGGAACCTGCCAGGCGCCCATGGACGTTGCCGAAAGCTGTGCCAGCGGGTCGGCCGCCGCCGCCAAGGTAGCGGCCTTGCTCGGCAAGGGCCACATCGAACTCGATCCGTTCCGGGCGCGGGTCGACGCCGAGCGGTGCCGCGGCGAAGGCAAGTGCGTCGAAGTGTGCCGGCACCAGCAGGCCATCACGTTGGTCGAGGTCGGCGGAGACGGCCCGACGCGGCGGGCCGAGGTCAACGCGGCCTTGTGCAACGGGTGCGGCATGTGCGTGGCCGCCTGTCCGAACGGGGCGATCGAGGTCGACGGCTGGCAACTCGATCAGTTCGACGCCATGGTCGACGCCCTGGTCCGGGAGTACGTTTAACGCGAGTCATTGCGGAAGCCGGTTGGCAGTTTCCGCCGGCTGGAAGACGGAATTGGGAGGAACGTCGTGTCCGACGAATCCGAACGGCCGGTTGTTTCCGCGAAGCGGAAGAAACCGATCCAGATCCTCCGTGAGCGCCGCGGCGGCGTGCCGCGCGAGCTGGTCGAGCGCAACCGCCGGCAAAACGCGATGCGGCGGCGCCTTCTCGATGCCCTTGGCGAGGGCCCGAAGACGATCCCCGAACTCGCCCAAGGCCTCGGTCGGCCCGCGCACGAAGTTCTCTGGCACGTGATGGGGTTGAGGAAGTATGGAAAAGTGGCGGAAGGCGAGGCGTGCGACGGGTACTTCCGCTACGAATTGATCGACGAGTCTCGTGAAACGGAGTCGGCCTCGTGAGCACCACCGTGGATCCCTCGCTGCGGCACGAAATCGCGCAGTTCGGCTGCGGCGACTTCACCCAGTGCATCAACTGTGGCAACTGCACGGCCGTTTGTTCCCTTTCGGAGGGCGACGTGGTGTTTCCGCGGAAGACGATTCGCTACGTCCAATTGGGGCTCCGAGACAAGCTGGTGGCTTCGGCCGAACCTTGGCTCTGCTACTACTGCGGTGAATGCACCGACACCTGTCCGCGCCAGGCGAATCCCGGCGAAATCATGATGACCGTGCGCCGCTGGTTGACGGCCCAATACGATCGCAGCGGCAAGGCGGCGCGCTTCTACGGGTCGAACGGGGCGATGTGGGCGGCCGTCGTCCAATCGGGGCTGATCCCGGCCGTTTTGCTGGGCCTGTACCACGTGGCGACCCGATTCGAGAACGTCGTGACCGACCGCGTGGCGCTCAACTCCTTCGCGCCCGTGGCTTGGGTGTGGGCCATCGTGTTGATCCACTTCGCGGTGCTGGGGTGGCGGGTCGCGTCGAACGCAGCCGTCATGTGGCGATCGATTGTCCCTTCGGGGGGCGAACCCACCCCGCGGCCAGTCGACTACGCCGCAGAACTGGGCTCCCTCGCCGTGCATTTCCTGACCCAGAGACGTTGGCGCGACTGCGGCAGAGAGCACCAAGGCGAGTGGCTCGTGCATTGGATGCTCGTGTCGGGCTATCTCGTCATGCTCACTCTCGTGGTCGGCCTGCTGGGATGGTTTCAGACGGACGCAATCCATCCCCTGCACCACCCCCAACGCTGGCTCGGCTACTACGCCACGGCGGCCTTGGTGGGGGCGTCGGTCATCATGCTCGTCGGACGAAGCCGCAAGCGTGCCCCCCGATACCGGTTCTCGGAGCCGAGCGACTGGCTCTTTCCCGCGTTTCTCCTGATCGGAGCGATCACCGGTATCCTCGTGCACCTGTTTCGCTATGCCGGGTGGCCGTGGCCGACCTATGGCATGTACACCGTCCACGTCATGGCGGTGGTTGCCATGCTCGACAGCGAGGTGGGCGTCGGCAAGTGGACGCACATGGTCTACCGGCCGTGGGCCCATTTCCTGCGCAGCGTCCAGAAGAGAGCCCAGGAGCGCCTCGCCGGCGCGGGCGGCGGATCGTGAATCGCCCGCCGCGATTCGGCCCCGGCGCCCGTGCCATCGGGTCGACCGGGCGCGGGCCGTCCCATTGACAGTTTGCCCCCGCCCCTCTAGACTCATCCCGTATCCTGGAGGCTAGCCGAGCATGGGCACGCCGAGCATGAACAAGAACCCGGCAACGACTCGAACCTCGATGGACTGGGAATCCCAGGCGCAGGTGCTCCGCGCCATGGCCCATCCCGTACGCCTGCGGATCCTCGAGACCTTGTGCGAGGGACCCCTGTGCGTCAACGATCTGAACGCCTTCGTGACGATTCCCCAGCCCCAGCTCTCTCAGCACATGACCGCCCTGCGCAAGGCCGAGCTGATCGCCTGCCACACGAACGGCCCGCTGCGGTGTTACTACATCTTGAAGCCCACCTTGGTAAGAAAACTGGTGCGGCTGCTCATGCACGACCATCCCGTCCGAGGAAGGAGCCGCGACGCGGTGGTTCGAGAAGCCACCCAGAAGCGGCGGCTTGCCCGCGCGTGAACCAGGGTGGTTTGCTCCGCGGCCGCGTGGATGCCCACACGTTGCACGGGAGTCTTGGCGCTCGAATCGGAGGTTCGGCCCGGTCGCGCTGCATCCGGGGCGCGTTTGCTCGCTTGACAGTCCCGGCGGCCGCCGGACTATAATGTCGGGCGAATCGGGCACAAGGCGGCCGCCGCGGCCGAGACGCCGACGTCGTGAACGGGAGACGCAACCATGCAGCAACACGAAAACCCCATCGACCCCTCCAACGCGAACACGCGCCGCGCGTTTCTCAAGGCGACGGGCACCGCGGTGCTTGCCGCGGGGCTGGCCCGCGGCGTGCACGCGGCCGGCAGCGACGAGCTTCGCCTCGGCTTGGTCGGGTGCGGAGGCCGCGGCACCGGGGCCGCCGTCCAGGCTCTGCAGGCCGACGACGGCACGCGCCTCGTCGCCCTGGCCGACGCCTTTGGCGATCGTCTCGAATCGAGCCTGAAGAGCCTCCGGAATTCCCCGGTGGCCGATCGCGTCGCCGTCGACGCCGATCGCCGCTTCGTCGGCTTCGACGCCTGCCGCCAGCTCGTCGACAGCGGCGTCGACGTCGTGTTGCTGGCCGCCCCGCCCCACTTCCGGCCCAGGCACCTCAAGCTGTGCATCGACGCGGGCAAGCACGTCTTCGCCGAGAAACCCGTGGCCGTCGACGCGCCCGGCATCCGGTCCGTCCTCGCGACGACCGAGGAGGCTCGGCGCAAGAACCTCTCGATCGTCTCGGGCCTGTGCTGGCGGTACGAGACCGGGATGCAGAAGACGATGGAACAGATCCACGCGGGGCGCATCGGCGAGATCACCTCGCTCGAATCGACCCGATACTTGCAGGGCGTGGGCAAGCTGGCCCCGCGCCAGCCCGGCTGGACCGACATGGAGTACCAGATGCGCAACTGGTACTATTACACGTGGCTCAGCGGCGACTTCATCGTCGAGCAGTTCGTCCACGAGTTGGACAAGATGGCCTGGGCCATGGACGGCGAATACCCCATCCGCTGTTACTGCACGGGCGGGCGCCAGACGCGCGTCGAGCCCGAGTACGGCCACGTCTACGACCACTTCAACGCGGTGTTCGAGTACGCCGGCGGCGCGAGGCTCTACGCCGGCACCCGGCATCAGCGGGGCTGCGACGGCGTTCGCTTCGATTTCGCCCGGGGAACCAAGGGGGCCTGCGAGCTGATGAAATACACGATCACGGGCGAGAATCCCTGGCAGTGGGACGGCAAACGGACCGTCATGCACCAGCTCGAGCACGACGCCATGTACGCCGCGATGCGACGCGGCGAGACGATCAACAACGGCGAGTACATGGCCAGGTCGACCATGATGGCCATTCTCGCCCGCATGTCGGCCTACACGGGAAAGACCCTCACCTGGGAGCAGGCCATGGGCTCGCAAGAAGACCTCAGCCCGCCCCGCTACGATTGGGACGTGCCCCTGCCCGAACCCCCGGTCGCCATGCCCGGTGTGACGCCGTTCGTGTGAACGTCGAGGAAAGGCCATGTTCATCACGAATCCACGGTGGGAGGCGACCCGGGAACGAAGTCGGCATTCCCAGACGCACCGCGCGTGCCTGCGCAAGGTCGGAGCCAAGCGCACCCAATCGCGACGGCCCGCATCGGGCTCCTCGGCGGAGACCGGCCGAATGCGGCTCGAAGTGCGCGAATCACTGAACGTTCCCGCCACGGCAGCCCGGGGCGCCGGGTAGGGAGCGTAAAGTCGGCCCCCGGGCGCCATGCCTTCCCCAACCACCCTCAACGTGATCGGCGGCGGCAAGGTCGGCAAGACCCTTGCACGGCTGTGGAGCCGTTTGGACCTCGTTCGCGTCGAGGCGATCGTCAATCGGTCGCCGGCGAGCGCGCGCGAGGCGGTGGAGTTCGTCGGCCAGGGCCGGGCCGTCGAGCACTGCGCCGAGATGCCGAAGGCCGACGCGGTGATGATCTCCACGACCGACGAGGCGATCGAGCCGTGCTGCGCCGCGCTCGCCGGAGCCGGGTTGCTCGGCCCGGGCGTCGTCGTCTTTCACGGCAGCGGGTCGCTGCCCTCGACGGTGCTCGGGCCGGCCCGATCGGCCGGGGCCCAGGTGGCGAGCATCCATCCCGTCAAGAGCTTTGCCGACCCGGCCCGGGCGGTCGAGACCTTTGCCGGGACCTATTGCGCCCTGGAGGGCGATCCCGACGCGTGCGACCTGCTGCGCGGGATCCTGAAGCGATGCGGGGCGATTCCCTTCGACGTTCGTCCCGACATGAAGACGCTCTATCACGCCGGAACGGTCGTCGTGTGCAACTACCTGGTTGCCCTGGTCGAAGCCGGGCTGCGCTGCTTCGAGGAGGCGGGCATTCCGCGCGAGACCGCCACGCGAATCGTCCGGCCGATCGTCGAGGAGACCGTGGCGAACGTGTTCGCGTTGGGCCCGGTCGCCGCACTGACCGGCCCCGTCGCCCGGGGCGAAGCGGCGGTCGTCGCGCGCCAGTGCGAAGCGATCGGGCTTTGGAACCGGGACATGCAAAACCTCTACAAGACACTGGGAAGAGTCGCTCTCGACCTTTCGCGGGCGCGGGGCAGGGCCGCGGCCGAGGCGTTGGAGGCGATCGAATCCGTTTTCCGCTCGAATGGCTGACCCGGTGCGGCGGGTCGAGCGCCGAACGACGGGCGGCCACCCGGGAGAAGCCACCGACGCGGTCGAGGCCGTCTGGTACGGGAGCGGCGTTTGTGGGAAAATGGAGCCGTGGCGCCGTTGCCGTGCCATCCCACCCGCCGAGCACTCCCGGAGGAACCTGCCATGCGGCCCCACCGGCATGACGTCTTCACTGCCCTTCTTGCGATCGTTGCGGTCTTGCGCCTGGTGCCCGCCGGCGTGTCGGCCGCGCCGGCCACCGAGGGGCTTGTCCTCTGGCTCGACGCGGCCGATCCGACCGGCGTCGCGTGCGACGCGGCCGGGCAGGTGAGCCGGTGGGCCGATCGGTCGGGCCGCGAGATCCACGCCAGGCAGGACGACCCGGCGCGGCGCCCGCAATTCGTGCCCGACGCCTTGGGCGGCAAGCCGGTGCTGCGTTTCGGCAACGGCGCCCACCTGAACCTCGGCCGGCCCGAGAGCCTCGATTTCCGGCCCGGTCAGCCGTTCACCCTCGCCGCGGCCTATCGAGTCGCGAGCAAGAGTTCCGGCACGTTCATCGCCAAGGGCGGCGGCCCCGCCGCGCAGCGGGCCTACCAGTTCTACGTGGCCCCCGGGCGACAAGGCGCCATCGCCTACGGCGTGATGCGCGAAAACCCCCGAACCGGCGAGGCGGGCGTGGCCCTGGCCGTCTGTGACGGCGCGAAGACCGAGGTTTTTCTCAACGGACTGGCCGCGTTCTCCTTCGCGGCGGGCAAGGGCGCCTCGGACGTCGACGTGCTCATCGGCGCGCGGCGGCAGAACGACGACAACACGGGCATCGAGTACCCGTTGGCGGGCGATCTGGCCGAGTTGCTCGTCTATGACCGGGCGCTCGACCGCCGGGAGTTGGACGACGTGGGCCGGTACCTCAAAGAGAAGTACGCCCTCGATTCCGACTACGTCGACCCGGCCGACGTGGACAAGCTCGTGGCCCTGCTCGCAACGCCCGACGCCTACGCCCGACTCGACATGCTGGCCGAGAGTCTGGCCCGGCAGGCCGACCGCGCGGCGCCGGAGCTTCGGGCGCTCGTCGAGGGCGATCCGGCCGCCGCCTCGGCCGCGGCCGAGTTGTTGCTGCGGATCGCGCACAACAACGCCCTTTCGGCCGAGTTGGCCGCCGTGGCCGCCGGATGGCTCGACGCGCGCGACCCGTTTGTGTGCGCCATGGCCGAGTGGGCCTTGGCCATGAAGGTCGGCAACGAGAACAACGGACAAGACGTGGTCTGGCCCGGCGCCGAGTCGCCCGACTGGTTCCCGAAGTGGCACGAAGCGGCCGCCACTGGCTCGGTCGAGGCCGACTGGGTGCGCCAGGCGGTGAGCCTGGGAATCCATCGCGATCGCGACCGGTTGATCGAGTCGGTCGACGCTATGATCGACCGGGTCGGCGCCATGACGGCCGGCTACGAGGGACCCCGCTTCTCGCGTCAGGCCCGGGCCGAGGTCGCGCGCCGGACCGCCTCGCTCGCCGCGATTCGCGGGCGCCTCGCCGAGGCCGATTCGTCCGATTTGACCGGTTGCCGGCAGTTGTGGATCGAAGCCCGGCGCGCGTTGCGCGCCGTCGTGCTGGCCAACCCGGTGATCGACTTCGACCGGCTCATCTTCGTCAAGCAGTTCGCCCCGCACACCGTGCGCAACATCACCCGATCGTACGCCTGGAAGCACAAGCCCGGCGGCGACCTTTGCATCCTTTCGGACCTGGGAAAGTCGAACCGCGTCGAACCGGTGCTCGCCGGCCGGCTCGGGCCCGGATATGTGTGGGGGCTCGATCTCTGGTGGGACGCCGACCGGGTCGTGTTCGCTTACGCCCGGCAGCCCAACTGGCCTCCCGACGTCGACACGACCGACGCCACGACCGAGGGGCGCCACGTGTTGCGGCTCCGCACGGTCCACGAGCCCCTGCACCTGTTCGAGGTCGGCGTCGACGGCTCGGATCTGACGCAGCTTACCGACGATCCCTACTGGAGCGATTTCGAGCCCACCTACTGCGCCAACGGCGACGTCGTGTTCTCGTCCGACCGGTGCGGGCGCTCGGCCGAGTGCGGCAACGACACCTACGACCACACGAACCCCAATCTCTACATCCGCTCGAGCGACGGCACAATCCGCCAACTGACCGACAGCAAAGACATCGACCGCTATCCCCACAGCCTCGACGACGGGCGCATCGCCTACACCCACTGGGAATACCAGGAGCGCCACTTCATGGAGGTGCACGCCCTCTGGACCCTGCGGCCCGACGGCACCATGTCCGACGCCCTGTTCAAGCACCACATGCGCGCGCCCTGCGGGTTGCGCGACACGCGGTCGATCGCCGGCAGCGCGAAGCTCGTGTCGATCGCCACGGGCCACCACACCTTTGCCTACGGGCCGGTCGTGATCGTCGATCCCGCGCACGGGATGAACAACGAGGCGGGGCTCGCGATCGTCACGCCGGGCGTCAAGCCCCAGGAAGGCCCCATGGCCGGCCGGCCCGTGCCCGAGGGCGGCGTGCCCGACCGCGGCGGACTGTATCAGACGCCCTGGGCCCTGAGCGAAACGTGCTTTCTCGTCTCGTACGCCTACGACCGTCCCAAGTGCACCGCGCCGGCGGGCGTCGACGCGAACGGGTTCGGCCTGTACCTGATCGACGTCTACGGCAACCGCGAGCTGCTGTGCCGCGACCCGCTGCTCTCGTGCACGTTTCCCATCCCCCTTCGCCGGCGGCCCCGCCCGCCCCGCGTGCCCGACGTGCGCGGCGAGCCGGCCCCCTATGCCACCTGCTACGTGCCCGACGTGTACGACGGCATGGACGGCGTGCCCCGCGGAACGATCAAGTACCTGCGGATCGCCCAGCACGTGGCGTGGCCCTTCGACCCGCAGCGAGGCCAGATGGACTACATCCCCGGCAACGCGGGCACGCGGCGGATCGACTTCCAGAGCTGGTCGCCGGTCCGCGTCATCGGCGAGGTGCCCGTCGAGCGCGACGGGTCGGCCCACTTCCTCGTGCCCGCCGACGCGGCCATCTACTTCCAGGCCCTCGACGAGCGGCACATGGAGGTGCGCCGCATGCGGTCGATGGTCAGTCTCAAGGCGGGCGAAGTGCGCGGATGCGCGGGCTGCCACGAGACCAGGGCCGCTTCGCCCCATGCGGCGACTCCGCTGGCGACGGCCCTGCAACGCGCGCCCGACGTGCCCGCGCCGCCCCCCTGGGGATCGCAAACGATGCTCGGCTACGAATCGCTCGTGCAGCCCATCCTCGACCGTCGCTGCGTCGAGTGCCACGGAAGCGACCAGCCCGAGGGCGGCCTCGACTTCACGGCGACGCGGGCCCCCGACGGGCTGCTCCAATCGTACCGAACCATGTTCGGGCGCCTTCCGGGCCGCAAGGAACCCGGCGCGGTGCTCGTGTCGTGCTCCGACCGCTTCTCGAACGCCGACGTCACTCAGCCCAAGCAGTTCGGCTCGCACCGCAGCCGCCTGACTCAGGTCCTGCTCGACGACGCGCACAAGACCGCCGTGGCGCTGAGCCCCTCGGAGTGGTACACGCTGGTCACCTGGGTCGACGCGAACGCCCCCTATTACGACGCCTTCCTCAACAAGCGGCCCGACCGCGGCAACGAGCCGGTCCGCGAGATCCTGGCCGAGCTGCCGGGGCTGGGCGATCGGGCGGAGTGATTCCTGGCCGGCGTGCCGGCCCCCCCTCGAAGCCGCGGAGCGATTTCGTTATGCTCCCATCCCGCGTGCGGCGGTCGACGCGGAGCGTGGGCTAGAGGGTCGCCATGTCGACGTTGTTGAAGCTCCGCTTGTAGTAGCCCATGTACTGGACCTTGCGCTCCAGGGCGGCGATCACGCCGTGGGTGAAGTTGACGCCCTCGAAGGTCTGCGCGCTTCCCAGCCCGCCGGGGCTGAACACGTTGATCTCCATGAGCTTGTCGCCCACCACGTCGAGGCCGACGAGGAACATGCCGTCTTCGACGAGTTTGGGGCGGACGATTTCGGCGATCCGCAGCATGCGGTCGTCGACCTCGGCCAGGGCCTTCTTGCCGCCGGCGTGGATGTTGCTGCGGATGTCGTCGCCCGACCGAAGCCGCCGGAACGCGGCGTACTTGCCCTTGTAGCGCAGGGGCTCGCCGTTCATCATGAACAGGCGCGTGTCGCCCTCGGCCGCCTCGGGAAGATACTCCTGGGCGACCACGTAGCCGTCGCGGCTGACGGCCTCGACCATCTGGTTCAGGTTGCCCAGGTCGTTCTTGCGCAGGCGAAAAACCCCTTCTCCCCCGGAGCCTTGCAGCGGCTTGATGACGATGTCGTGCTTGTGCTCGCGGGCGAAGGCGCGGATCTCGTCGCGGTCACGGGTGATGAGCGTCGTGGGCCGCACCTCCTCGGGAAACAGTTGAAAGTACATCTTGTTCATGGCCTTGGCCAGGCCGTTCGGATCGTTCAGCACGATCACGCCGCCCCGCATCGCGGCGCGCCCGAACATGATGCCGGCGGTCTGGGCCCACGAGCGGCGGCCCTTGTCCTCGGCCGGATCGTTGCGCAACAGCAGCACGTCGAGGTCGTCGACGGTAATCCGCTGAGGCTTGCCCCGCGGCCCCCGCAGCTCGGCGAGAAACGTCTTCGTCGATTTGTACTTCGCCTTGGGGGCGGTGCGCGCCCTGGCGCGCGTGTAATCGTCGGGATCCAACGCCAGGTCGCCCGCCCCGATCAACCAGGCCTCATGCCCCCGATTGACGGCGGTCATCGCCAGGCGGGTGGTCGTGTAGCCCTCCTGCTCGGTCTTCACGTCGTTGACGACGAATCCGATTCTCATCTGCCTTTCCTTCGACAAGCTGGAGGACGGTCCGACCGTCCCGGAGCGGTCGCAGTCGTTCGGCCGTTTGCGGGTTGCCCATGTACCGGGGTCGCCACGGCGGGGCGTGCAGCACCTGCCGCAGTTGCAGCTCGCGGATCAGCGGTACGTGGTCGGCCGCGATCTTCCCCACCAGAAGTGGCTCCAACTCGCCTCCCCGCCGGAGGTATTCGAGGATCTCCACAAGCCCCCGCAGATAGACCGCGTCTTTCGTCAGGCCGCCGCCGCGGTAAACCCGCATTGTAATCGTATACGCCGATCGGCGGGAGAACCCGGCACGGGCGTTCAGCCAGCGAAAGGTCTCGACGAACGAAGCCCCCTGAACGAGCCGGGCCACGGCCGCCACCCGAGCCGCCAGATAGCGAATTCGGGGGCGACTCAAACCGCCCACCAGGTACTCCGCAAGCACGGCGAGGCCCTCCTGAAGCCCGTCGTAGCCGGCCAGCCCCGCTTCGAGCTGGCGGAACGGCTGGGCCCGCCCGTTGTAGAACGTGACCAGATGGGTCCCCACCTCGTGCTGCAACAGGGCCTCGACCCGGCTTCGCGGCACCCGGGTTCGCCGACCCACCAGCAAGTGGCCCCGCGACACGAGCAGGCCCGAGTACAGGTCGTCGCGAATCGTCACCGATGCGCCAAACGCGGCGTGCTGGCTTCGGTAATGGGCAAGCTCCTCTTCGGCGCGGCGCGCAAACTCGGCGGCCTCCAACGGCCTGCCCGAACCCTGGTCGCGGCTTCGGGGCGAGATCGCCTCGAGCAACCGCTCGGCCAACTCGAGCAGCGAGGGCTCGACGGCCCCGTGCACTTGAAGGCTCCCCGCCAGAAAGCGCGGCGTGCCCACGTCGGCGAGCATCGTGATCCGCCGATCCAGTTCGTCCTGCTTCTCGCGGAACATGTGGGCCAGCGTGGGGTCCTCGATCTTCTCGATGGGAATCTCGTAAAGGCGGCGCTTCAAAAGCGCGGGCTCTTCGGTCACGGGACGGTAGAGAAATCGCGGCGCCTTCTCGTAGCGGCTCCGGCGGAATTCCGACCACGCGCCCTCGACGTTCACCGGCGTGGCCTGCAACAGCAGATCGAACGAGCCGTCGATCTCGGCCAGACGCTGGTCGACCTCCCAAACCGCCTTGACCACCGAACGGCGTCCCAGGCTGTAGTAGTGCTGCGGGCGCACTCGCGTATGCCTCATGGCAAAGGCGAAAAACGCTTGCCTGAGGGCCCGGTCCGTCTGCCGGCGAAGACTGCGGAGCACGGCCGGATACACCTGCCCCGTGCCCGCGTCGCGATACACCGGGCGCACCTCGAGCCCGAGCAGGTAGCACGACCGGCGCCGGGCTTCCGAGGCCGCGATCAAGGGCTTCATGCCCGGCGGGTGGACGGCCCCGTCCCGGTCGACCGCGACCTCGGCCGTCCGCCGAAGGGCCCGAATGCGGCGCAGCGATCTGGCCAACGTCTCCACCGTGTCGTCGGGATGATGCACACCCCGCGTCACGATCTTGAAGGCGGGCCGGGGCGGGATCGGCTCGCCGCTCGCGGCGTGGAACGAATCGGCCAGCGCGTCGTCGGAGGCCGCCCACACCTCGACGATCAGAAACGCCGAAAAATGCTCCGACAGCGCGCCGGCCAACTCCCGCACGAGCGCCCCCGCACGCCGCGCCGATCGCGCGTCGCCCAAGGCCACCACGCTGGCCGCCTCGCACGTGACCAGTTGCTGGGTGCCCTCGTCTTGCCCCGCCGGCCGACGGTACACGCACAGGAACGGAAGCCGCCGGTCCAGATGAATCCGCCCCCCGCCGGGAAGCGACCGACGCACGCGCTCGTCGCCTCGAGCCCGGGCAACCACCTCGCCAATGAACGCGTCGGAGAGGACTTCGGCGGGACGATCGACCTGGCTCACAGATTCCCCAGCTCCTCGACAACACCCGCCCCCGACGCCGCGAGAGCCCGCCCCATCGCGTGCACCGCGCCCGGATCGGCCCGGCCGGTCCACTCGTCCATAAAGAACTTCTTCACCTCGATGGCCAGGCAGCAGACCGACTCGGGAAACGTCGCGTGGATCCACCGCGAGAACTGCCCCCCGCGAAATCGCACGTTCTCGCGCACGTCGAGACGGCGACCGAGAAAATCGAACGAACCCAACGCGGCCGCGAACCGGTCGACCACCCGGGCCCACCGGGCGCGGTCGAGGCTGCCCGTCCCCACGTTGACGTCGGGATTCTCCCGCCCATCGGCCGCGGGCCGGCCAGGGCCTTCGCGCCGGTGATTGTAGCTGTGCAAGTCGAAGACCACAAGGCGCCCGTGCCGCTCGACGAGCATCTCGAGCACGAGCCGCACCTGCCGGTAAAAGGCGTCGTACTGGGCCAGCGACCGCTCGACGACCTCGATTGAGGGCCCCGCCTTCCAGACGTCGAGCCCCCAGGCGTCGTCTGGCGTAAGGTACACGGCCTGGTCTCGCGGCCGGTTCAGATCGACCTCGAACCGCGAGCGAGACACGACGATCCGCGTCGGGGCCGCCGAGGTCCAGGCCCCGGTATAGGGATCCTCCTCGTAAAACCGCTCGCTCTCGCCGATCGCCAGCAACTCGGCCACCTCGGCCCGCACCGCGCTTCCGTCGTGGATCGCCGCGGCCACCAGCGGGCCGTCGCCGAACTGAATCGCCCACATGGGACCGTCCATCGAATCGCCTCGATCCAACGCCAAGAGACCCGCAGTTCGACCCACCGCGCGTCGATCGCTCCTTGGGTATCCTACCGCCCAGACGCCTGAAAGTCGAAACCGGGTCGGGGGTCGAACCGGGGTCGACGCTTTGTCGTTGCGAGCGGAAGAACGACTCCCACCCCCCTTTTTGGCCTGCTTGTCGTGGCGGGTCGCCAAGCGGGTTTGCCTGCGTTGACGTGAGCCTTTTTCGCTGATTCGGGTTGCCAATCCGTTTTTGCCGAGGTAGACTCGGGTCTGGTTGATATTGAGTATGGTTCTCAATATCATATAGATTCTCGCGGTCAACCCCCCCTTGCACAAAATGAGGCCCTACCCATGTGCAATCCGAAACCACCTCCCCCCACACGGCGACCCGCATTTACCTTGGTCGAGCTGCTCGTCGTCATCGCGGTGATCGGCCTGTTGATCGGGCTGTTGTTGCCCGCCGTCCAGGCCGCCCGCGAAGCCGCCCGACGCATGCAGTGCGCCAACCACCTGAAACAGATCGCCCTGGCCACGCACAACTTCCAGGATACCTTCGGGCACTATCCCCCGAGCTTCGGCGGCATCGAGGGGGGAAACTGGTCGGCCCAGGCGCGGCTGCTCCCGTTCCTCGAGGAGGGCGCCATCCACGACGAGATCGATTTCGCCGCCGGCTACGAAAACGCCCGGCTGCCCGACGGCTCGCCGCTCGGCGCGCTGCGGGTGAAAACGTACCTGTGCCCCTCCGAAACCGCCGACCGCGCGCGATGGAGCGACGGCGTGGCGATCCACTATCCGCTGAACTACGGCGTCAACGTGGGCGTCTGGCTCGTCTTCGATCCGGCAACCCGCCGCGGCGGCGCGGGGGCCTTCCACCCCCACAGCAAGCTGCGCCCCGCCGATTTCGTCGACGGCCTGAGCTCCACCCTGCTCGCCGCCGAGGTCAAAGCCTACACGCCCTACTTTCGCAACGCGGCCCTCGACCAGCCCGACATGCCGTCCGAACCCACCCAACTCTGCGCGTTCGGGGGCGAGTTCAAGTCGGAGAGCGGGCACACGGAATGGATCGACGGCCGATCGCATCAGACGGGCTTCACGACGGCCTTCGCCCCGAACGCGCGCGTCGAATGCGTGCAAAGCGGCCGGGCCTACGACCTCGACTGGACCAACCAGCAGGAAGGCAAGTCGAACACCGTCGCAACCTACGCCGCCGTGACGGCCCGTTCCGCGCATCCCGGCGTCGTCAACGCGGCAGGCATGGACGGATCGGTGCGCACCTGGAGCGAGACCGTCGATCTGTCCGTCTGGCGCGCGGCGTCGACTCGAAACGGACGAGAAATCCTCCCGCCCGGCCCCTAGGTCCAGACACCTGACAAAAGGTGACAGGCACCAAATTTGACGAAGTTGGGCAAGACGAGTAATATCGATGCATGCCACGAGCGCCGCGTTATACCCCTGGCGGTATGGTGTTCCACGTGCTCAACCGAGGCGCGGGCCGCAGGACGTTATTCGTCAAGGATCAAGACTTCCTTGCCTTCGAAAGAGTCTTGGAAGAAACCTTGCGGACGCGCCCCATGCGTCTGTGTGCGTACTGCCTGATGTCCACACATTGGCATTTCGTGGTCTGGCCGGAGCGAGATGGCGACCTTCCCGCCTTTATGCAACAAATGACGAACATGCACGTGAAGCGGTGGAAGCAGCATCGGCACGAGATCGGATACGGGCCTCTTTACCAAGGGCGTTACAAGTGTTTTCCCGTGGAAACGGAGGAGTATTTCTATCAAGTAGTCCGCTACGTCGAGCGGAACGCGCTGCGTGCAAGTCTTGTGGCGCGCGCGGAGAGTTGGCGTTGGTCCAGCCTGCGGCGTGGGGAGCGCGACGACCCGGCGTTTCCGATTCTGTCTCCGTGGCCGTTGCCGCGCCCGGCGGATTGGCTGCGAATCGTCAACGAGCCGCAGTCGGAAGCGGAGGTGAAGGCATTGCGTCGGTGCGTGACTCGCGGTTGCCCGTTCGGCGGGACGGATTGGGTTGCCCGGATCGCCAAGCAGTTGGGACTGGAATCGACGCTTCGATCGCGCGGAAGGCCAAGAGGCTGCGGCTAGCGGTTGGTGGAGGGCCCCACGGTGTCCGATTCTGGGTTGGTGGAGGGCCGCACGGTGTCCGATTCTGCGCATATCGCCCAGATTTGGTGCCTGTCACCTTTACGTCCCCCATGGTCGGCTCGGCGGGCTGCTGCCTCCCTGCTCCAAACGCGAGCCGAACCGCTCGCTCTCACTGGTAAACGCAAGTCTCTGTAGCTCAATAGGTTAACGGATTTCGTCTCTCCTGTCGATCCGGGACGGGCAAGAACCGGGTGATACCTTGCCCGGCAAGGGCATGTTAACCGGGGCGGGACTTCATACTCGCGCGGACGGGCGGGTTTCTTCGACGCAATTTTCCGCCTGGGGGGGCTTGCCGACGTGGTCCATTCGTGATAGACAGAGTAGTGATTATGTAGTGTTGTCGCCCAGGAAAAAGGTGTCGCTATAACCGCTTAGCAGCAAAGGACTTGCGCGGAAACTTTTTTCAGTCGGCAATCTCCAACCCAATTCTCTGTCCAAATTTGGGAGGTCAACATGCAACCGACACAGATCCAGCCTCGCATCGAGGTTTTCTCTCCTTTTGCTGAACCCTTCACGCAAACAAGCACGTTGTCGGCGGACGGACAACGCGACCGCATCATTGATCCCGCCATCATTGACAAAATGCGCAGCGTCGACAGCGAGGTGGTCGCCAAATGCACTCCCTGCCAATGCAGCGCCTG
>Ga0334883_1002946_pt1 | contig 19422 bp, 17 predicted proteins | sample GraSluR1_MG_6_FD_207230 | JGI IMG/M metagenome (GOLD analysis project Ga0334883, IMG submission 207230) | Sludge microbial communities from methane-producing bioreactor in Wageningen University, Netherlands - Granular Sludge_09_05-R1 | ecosystem: Engineered > Bioreactor > Anaerobic >...
ATAGAATATCTTCCTTGTCTCGTGTGCCGGTCAGGCTGATGCCAACAAGCACCCGGTCTCGATATTTCTTGATCAGGTCGAAATCATCGGCCACCGCCGCATTCTTGGTCAAAATTCGCACCGTCCAGCCGGGCTGGGCCAGCAGGGCCTCCAAGCATCGCCGCCCTAGATCATACTCCTGTGCGTCGGGTGCCCAGGCATCGACGGTGGTGCAAAGTTGGACGACCCCATATTGCCGTTTTCTCTTAGGGCGCGCTCACAAATAACTTGGACAAATTGGGATTGCGTCATCCGGCGGATTGTGCGATGAGGGGGCATGCAGGATGCACAAGTCATCGCACGGGTTCGACGGAAATACCGGTCGTTGGAACTGGAGCTGGACGAGCGTCGGCGGCGACAGTGGGCCGCGGCCGAGGCACGTGATTTGGGTTGGGGTGGCGTCACTGCGGTCGCTCAGGCGACCGGCCTTTCCCGCACCACGATTACCGCAGGCATGAAGGAACTGGCTCTGCCGGCCAAACAGCGTGCGGCGGAAGCGATGCGCGTGCGACATCCGGGGGGTGGCCGGCGCTCGCTGGCGGAAACCGATTCGGGGTTGCTGGCGGCGTTGGAGTCCCTGATCGAGCCAACGACGCGCGGCGATCCGGAGTCTCCGTTGCGTTGGACTTGCAAGAGCATCCGGCGACTGGCTGACGAATTGACACGCGAGAACCATCCCGTGGGCCCGGTCACCGTGGCGAAGTTATTGCGACAGGCGGGATACAGCCTCCAGGCCAATCGGAAGACGCGCGAGGGAGCTTCGCATCCCGACCGCAACGCCCAGTTCGAGTACATCAACGCCAGCGTGCAGCGATTCCTCAGGCGCGGCCAGCCGGTGATCTCGGTGGACACGAAAAAGAAGGAATTGGTGGGAGATTTCAAGAACGCCGGACGCGAGTGGCGTCCTCAAGGAGAGCCGGAAGAGGTGCGAGTTCACGACTTCCTGATCAAGACCCTCGGCAAGGCGATCCCCTACGGCGTGTACGACATGCTGCACAACCAAGGCTGGGTCAACGTGGGGATCGACCGCGATACGGCCCAGTTTGCGGTCCACAGCATTCGTCGGTGGTGGAATGAGATGGGCCAACAGCGCTTTCCCCGCGCGAAGAAGTTGCTGATCACGGCCGACGGAGGCGGCAGCAATGGTCACCGCTCGCGGCTGTGGAAGGTGTCCCTGCAAGGGTTGGCCGATGAATTGGGCTTGCGACTGTTCGTCTGCCACTTCCCGCCAGGCACCAGCAAATGGAACAAGATTGAACATCGGCTGTTCAGCTTCATCACCCAGAATTGGCGCGGCAAACCCTTGGTGAACCACCAGACTATCGTCAACCTGATCGCCAGCACGACCACACGGACCGGACTGATCGTCAAAGCGGCACTGGACACGAACCACTACGAGCCCAAAATCAAAGTCTCCGATGAACAGTTGGAACGACTACGTTTGAAGCGTCACGAATTCCACGGCGACTGGAACTACACTCTGTTGCCACGCAAGTAGAATTGTTCAAGTTATTTATGAGCGCGCCCTTAGAAAACGATAGAACGCCTCGTCATGCACGGCGATCTTCGCGAATGGTCCGGCGCCCCGCGCCCGTCGCGGCGGCAGCGGGCGACACTGGGGTCGCCGGCGCGCCGTACCGGAAACAGATCGCGACGTTAAGATCGGAGCGAACCTCCGAACGGGAGGCTGTGTCGTGAAACGTGGGAAACAACGCAATACGAAGGAGATGGTTCGATGAAGCTCGGCATGATCATCACCCAGACCGATCCGGAGACCGTGTTCAACGGGTTGCGCCTCGCGCTTTCCAGTCTGCAGCAGGGCGACGAGGTGTGCATCTTTCTTTCGGGAAAAGGCGTCGACATCGACAAGATCGACGATGCCAAGTTCGACGTGAAAGGACAGGCGCGTCGGGTGCTCGAGGCGGGCGGGAAGTTTCTTGCATGCGGGGCGTGCCTGAAACTGCGCGATTCTGACGGTTCCGAGATCTGTCCGCTTTCGACCTTGAAGGATCAATACGAGTTGGTTCGCGACTCCGATAAGGTGATCGCGATTTGACCCCTTCAGGACCGGTGCGAAGGCGCCCGCGTGATCGAGCCGTTCGATGCAATCGCCGATGCCTACGACCAGTGGTACGACGCCCCCGAGGGCCGCGCCATCTTTCAGGCCGAAGTCGCTTGTCTTCGTCTGGCCTCGAGCGGGTTTCGCGGACGTTGGCTCGAGATCGGCGTCGGCACGGGGCGTTTCGCCTCGGCGCTGGGAGTGCCCGAAGGCGTCGACCCATCCGGGCGAATGCTCGCCAAGGCGGCCCGTCGCGGCATCCGTGTCTATCGAGCGGCGGCCGAGCATCTGCCCTTTTCGGACGGCCTGTTCGACGGCGCGCTCGTGGCGCTGACCTTTTGCTTCGTTCAAGACGCCGCCGCGGCATTGCGAGAATGCGCGCGCGTGCTCGCTTCCGAGGGGGTGCTGCTCGTCGGCACGATTCCCGCCGACGGCCCCTGGGGCCGCGCGGATCGGCGCAAAGCGCAACAAGGCCATCCCCTGTATTCGTTGGCGCGGTTCCGAACCGTGCCGCAGTTCGTGGCCTTGGCTCGATGCGCCGGCTTCGAACGCGGCGCCTCCGCCAGTACAATGCTCTGGGAACCCGATAGCGGCCGAATCGGAGCGTGGCGGGTGGAACCCGGCATTTGTCACGACGCGGCCTTTTCGGCAATACTCTTCGCAAAGGCCGGCGTTGCCCGGGCCGAACTCAAAGCGCGGAAAAACCACCCATGACCACCGAATCGGCCGCCATCGAAGCGCAAAACCTCACCAAGCGGTTCGGCGACGTGCTCGCCGTCGACGCGGTCGACTTCGACGTGCGCCGGGCAGAGGTCTTCGGGTTTCTCGGCCCCAACGGGGCGGGCAAGACGACCACGATCAACATGCTGATCGGGCTGGCCCGGCCGACCGCCGGCATCATCCGCTTCTTCGGCCGCGACGTGACGCGCGACGTGAAAATGGCCCAGCACCTGATGGGCGTCGTACCCGACGAGAGCAATCTCTACCCCGAGCTGAACGGTTTCGAAAACCTGTGCTTCTGCGCGGCCCTTTACGGCATGCGCCGCCGCCAGCGCGAGGCAAGCGCGAAGGATCTGCTGGCCCGGTTCGGCCTGGCCGACGCGGCGGGACGCCCCTTCGCGGCCTACTCGAAAGGCATGAAGCGCAAGCTGGCGATCGCCGCGGGAATCATCCACGAGCCGCCGATCTTGTTCCTCGACGAACCGACCACCGGAATCGACGTGGCCAGCGCTCGGCACATCCGCCAGATGCTGGCCGACCTGAACCGGGCCGGAACGACCATCTTCCTGACGACCCATTACATCGAAGAGGCCGAACGCCTCTGCGATCGCATCGCCTTTCTCGTCGACGGTCGCCTGGCTCGGCTCGATACGCTCGCGAACCTGGTGCGCGACGTCGAGGATCGGCACGTGGTCGAGCTGGCGATCAGCCGCGGCGAGGCCGATCTTTCGGCCCGGCTCGAAGGGGCCTTTCCCGAGGGGCGGTTCGAGCGCGTGTCCGATTCGGTTCTCCGGATGCGCACGGCCCGGCCCACCCACCTCGCGCCGCTGGTGCGTTTTCTCGAAGAGCACGGCGTCGGGGTCATCGAGGCTCGCGTCATCCGGCCGTCGCTCGAGGAGGTGTTCGTCGCGATCACGGGCATCGAGCTGGAGCGAATGCGCAAGGAGAAGGAGAGAGGAGGGCACCCGTCGTGAAGGCGTGGATCGCGTATTGGAGCATCCTGCGCAAGGACATGCGCACCTATTATCTCAAGCCGCCCAACGTGAGCTGGGGAATCATCTTCCCGCTGGCGTGGACGCTCATGTTCTTCATCAAGTCGGGCTCGGCCGTCGACGTGCGCTCCCTGCTGCCGGGCGTCATGGCCCTTTCGATCCTTTTCGGCACGACCAGCATGCTCGCGGTCACGGTGACCTTCGAGAAGAAGGGCCGCTCGTTCGATCGCCTGCTGCTGGCGCCGATCCCTCTGGGACTGCTCATGCTGGCCAAGACGTCGGGCGCGGTGTTCTTCGGCGTGCTGAACGCCTTCGTGCCGGTCGTCATGGCCGCTTTCGTGGCCGACCTGGGCGGAGTCGCGTGGTGGCAGGTGTTCGCGGCGGTCGCGCTCATCGCCCTCAGCTCGACGTTTCTCGGCTTGTTCATCGCGGTCTCGGTGAGCGAGGTGTTCGAGGCCCAGACGTTCTCGAATTTCTTCCGTTTTCCCATGGTGTTCCTTTGCGGGCTGTTCTTTCCGATCGAGAAGCTGCCCGTCGTGCTGCGCCCGCTGTCGTACGTCCTGCCGCTGACCTACGGCGCCGATCTGCTGCACGGCGGCGTGAACCGGGCGGCGACCATGCCGGCCCTTTTGAGTCTGCCCGTCCTGGCCGGCTTCTGCGTCGTGTTGTTCGGCGTCAGCCTGTGGAATCTGCGCCGGACTTGGATCGGCTGAACGCGCGGGCCGCACGATCCTCCGGTCCTCCGGAACGACCCGATAAAACCGTTTGCTTCGCGGGCGCCCGACGATTAAGATCGGAGGCAGAACCCCCGGGCGCCGGGCAGGAGAAAGAGACAGTCAACCTGTCGCGACCCGTTCGATGGACCCTCCTCGCCACGAGAGAAAGACCATGACACGATCGACCTTCGCGCGCTGGCTTTGTCCGAGCGTAGTCGCCCTCAGCACCGTTCTGTTCGCGGCGGCGGGCTTCGCTGCCGAGCCGAAGGTCGAGTTGCTCTGGCCCGACGGGGCGCCGGGGGCCAAGGGCAACGAGCCCGGCGACAAACCCACGCTCGTCGTCTCCCTGCCCGAGGAGGCCCAGGCGACCGGCGCGGCCGTGTGCATCTGCCCCGGCGGGGGCTACGGGCATCTGGCCATGGACCACGAAGGGCATCAGATCGCCCAATGGCTCAACGCGATGGGCGTAGCCGGATTTATCGTCGACTACCGGCACCGGCGCAAGGGCTACGGCCACCCCGCCCCGCTGCAGGACGCCCAACGGGCCATCCGCACGGTCCGCGCCCGGGGCAAGCCGTGGGGCGTCGAGCCCGACCGCATCGGCGTGATGGGATTCTCGGCCGGGGGACACCTCGCCTCGACCGCCGGCACCCATTTCGATTCGGGCGATCCCGACGCCGCCGACCCCGTCCAGCGCGTGAGCTGCCGGCCCGACTTCATGATCCTCTGCTACCCGGTGATCGCCTTCGACGAGCCCTTCACCCATAAGGGCTCCCAGCGGAACCTGCTGGGCGACGACGCCGATCCCGCGCTCGTCCGCAGCCTGTCGAACGAGAAGCAGGTGACGCCCGAGACGCCGCCGACCTTTCTGTTCCACACCGACGAAGACAAGGGCGTGCCTTCGGAGAACAGCGTCTTCTTCTACCTGGCCCTGCGTCGCGCCGGCGTGCCGGCCGAGTTGCACGTCTACCGCGCGGGCCGCCACGGCGTGGGTCTCGGGCGCGATCTTCCCGGCACGGGCACCTGGCCCGAACGCTGCGAAGACTGGATGCGCGGATTGGGGCTGCTCGACAAAAGGCCGTAGTGCAACGGCGAAGTCATCGAAAAGGCGTGGCCGATGCGGACCGAGCCCGGCCTGGGCCTGCGGCGCGAGGTGGGCGACTTCGATTTCCGCTATATCCGGCTCAAAGAGAATCCCCAAGGCGTCCGACTTCGTGGGCGGCTTCCACCGCGGCGTTCTGCGGTTTGTCAAATCGGCGCGATCCGAGGTAGAATAGAAGCGATTGGCATACCGCTACGGCGGTATTCGGCGATTCGAGTTCGAGCCCCTTGCGGAGAGCCGGCGCGAGAAAATGGGCATTCGGTTCCACTGCTCGGAATGCGGGCACAAGATGAACGTCAAGGCCTTTTTGGCCGGCAGGAAGGGCCTGTGCCCCTACTGCGGGGCGAGCATCCGCATTCCGACCGAGAGCACGCGCCCCGCTTCTCAACCCACGGACCCGCCTTCGCCGGAGCGGGAGCCGCGACCGACCGACCCGCGTTCGGCCGCCTCCCCAGGCGCGGAAGGTGGTGCCGTTTCGACGCCGGTGCCGGCGAGCACGCCCCAGGCGTTGTCGGGCCACGGCACACCGTCGCCACCCGCGCCCTCGCCTCCGGCGGCATCCGCCGCGACAGATCCCTTGGCCGAATCGCCCGACGCCGCGTGGTATGTGCGCCCCCCCGCCGGAGGGCAGTATGGCCCGGCCACCGGTCCCGTCATGCAGACCTGGATCGACGAGGGCCGCGTCAGTCCCGACTGCTTAGTGTGGCGGGAGGGGTGGCGCGACTGGCAGGAGGCGCGAAGCGTGCTGCCCCAGTTGTCCGCCGACCCGGGCATGCCCGGTCCGGCCCTGATCCAAACGGGCGCCGGATCGAGAGGCAGTTCCTCGCCGAGGCATTATCGGCCCCATTCCAAGGGGGGGCTGGGGCCCATGAACGTCGCCCTCATTCTCGCCCTCGTGCTGGCCGTTATCGTTCTTCTGGCCGTATTCGTCTGGGTCGTCCGGGGAGGATTGGCGGAAGGCACTCAAATTCCACGCGCATTGCCTTTGGCCTCGAATTCGGAAGCCGCACCTCTGCTCCCGGCACACGGACCTGACGCGGACTCTTGCCGCTCTTAAGAGGGAGTCAACAGGAATCGGGCTGGACGCGCCGGCCCGGATTTGCGACACTCCCGCTCCCTTCCCTCGGCAGTACAGGCCAGCTCGCTCTTCTTCGTTTGGATGACGGACGATCACGCCGACCTCGAAGGTCGGCCACCGCGATTCAGGAACGGACCGATGACCACCGGGAAACGTTGCCCCGACGCCTTCCCAGCCCACCGGCCCTCACCGCGGCGCCGAGTGCCGTGGCGGACCCTGGCCAGGCGGGCCGTTTGCGTCGCCCTGCTGTGCGCGGCCCTGACCGGATGCAGCCTGATCGGCGGGCCGAGAGGGAGGGGCCAGCACGACTACCCGCGCATCAACGAGCCGCTGACGCGACGCAAGGAAAAGAAATCGTTCGGCTCCTGGTTCTTCAAACGCACCGACGAGCCCTCCGACTCGATCACCGACTTCATCTCCCAGCCCCGATTGGGCATGTAAGCGCCCGTCTTCAAATCGAGAGATCGACACCATGTTGCGGAGTGTCCTCTGGGCCGCCTTGGCCTCGCTCCTTCTGGCCGGCTGCAGCGCCATGGGACGACCGGGTGGCGACGAGAAGATCGTGCCCATGCGCCGGGCGTCGCTGTCGGGCGACCGGTCGTTCGCGTCGGCCGTCGACAGCGACCCCTTTCCCCGGGCCGGTTCCTCGGCTCTGAGAACCGGCGTCAACCCGTAAGAAGCGGCGAAAAGGCGCGTGGCAGCCTCGAAGCGCAGGCACGAGCCGATGATCGCGGTCGTCGCGCTTCGCCGCCACGAATCCGCCACGAGCGCCGACGAATCCACCATGAACGACCCCACTGCCGAACAGCTCCGCCAATGGGACCGCGAGATCGTCTGGCACCCGTTCACGCAGATGGCCGAGTATGAACCGCTCATCATCGAACGGGCGCAGGGCTGCACGCTGGTCGACGTCGACGGCAACGAGTACCTCGACGGCGTAAGCAGCCTGTGGTGCAACGTGCACGGGCACCGCCATCCCCGGCTCGACGCGGCGCTTCGCGAGCAGCTCGACCGCGTCGCCCACGTGACCGCCTTGGGCACGTCGAATCCGACCACGATCCGGCTGGCCAGGCGTCTGGTCGATCTGTCGCCGGCCGGGCTCGAGCACGTCTTCTTTTCCGACGACGGAGCCACGGCCGTCGAAGTGGCCATCAAGATGGCCCTCCAGTATTGGCGCCAGCGCGACGACCCGCGGCCCGAAAAGACCCTTTACGTCGCCCTGGGCGACGCCTACCACGGCGACACGCTGGGCAGCGTGAGCGTGGGCGGGGTCGAGCGTTTTCACGCCATGTTCGAGCCCTTGCTGTTCGAGTGCCTCCGCGTGCCGTCGCCCGACACGTATCGAACGCCCCCGGGCGTCGCGCCGGCAGACACGCTCGATTACCATCTCGGGCGGCTCGAAACGGTCTTCCGCGAGCATCACGAGCGGATCGCGGCCCTGGTGATCGAGCCCCTGGTGCAGGGCGCGGCGGGGATGATCGTCCATCCGGTGGGCTACCTGGCCGGCGCGCGCCGACTGACCCGGCAATACGACGTCCTGCTGATCGCCGACGAGGTGGCCGTGGGCATGGGGCGCACGGGCACGATGTTCGCCTGCGAGCACGAGGGCGTGTCGCCCGACCTGCTCTGTCTGGCCAAGGGACTCACGGGCGGATACCTTCCCCTGGCGGCCACGCTCACGACCGACGCGATCTGGAACGCCTTTCTCGGCGACTACGGCGCGTCGAAGACGTTTTTCCACGGCCACACCTACGGCGGCAATCCCCTCGGCGCCGCCGTGGCTCTGGCCACGCTCGACGTGTTCGACGAGGAGCGAACCCTCGACGCCCTGCCCGAAAAGGCCGCCCGCCTCGCCGAACACCTCGACCGCATCGCCCGGCTGCCCCACGTCGGCCACGTGCGTCAGCGGGGACTGATCGCCGCCGTCGAGCTGGTGCGCGACAAGGCGACCAAGGAGCCCTATCCCTGGGTCGAGAAACGGGGCATCCGCGTGTGCGACCGCGCCCGGGCCGAAGGCGTGCTGCTGCGCCCCTTGGGCAACGTGATCGTGATCATGCCGCCCCTGGCGATCGCCCTCGACGAGGTCGACCGGATCGCCTGCGCGGTCGAGCGCGGCATCGCGGCGACGACCGGCGGATGAATGGCGAATGCCCCAGGCCGACCCGCCGGGGCGCGCGGAACTCCGGGCCCTCTTCCAACACAACGGGCTTCCGGGCGACGTGGGCCGCCTGGAAGCCCTTGCCGAAGCGCCGGACGGTTGCCCGGCGCGTTGCGATGGACCGGGATCGCCCGGCGCGCCGATGAATCGGGCCCTTAATCGACGTATTGGGAGAGCTGCCGGATCACCGATCCGTCGGGGGCCCGCAGGTTGACTTCGAGGGGCATGCGGCCGGGCAGGCTGTGGGTGGCGCAGCCGAAGCAGGGGTCGTAGGCGCGGAACGCCATTTCGACCATGTTCAGCAGACCCTGGTTGACCTCGCCCTTGTGGATCAATCCCTGGGCGGCCTGCTTGACCGACATCGAGATCGGGGCGTTGTTGTTCGTCGTGCCCACGATCAGGTTGGCCGTGGTCACCAGGCCGCGCTCGTCGGTCGTGTAGTGATGGGTGAGGGTGCCGCGGGGCGCCTCGACGCACCCGATGCCCTCGGTGGGCGTCTCGGTGGGCAGCACGCGATACTCCTTGCTGGTGATTTCGGGATCGGTGGCCAGTTCGACCCAACGCTCGGTGGCGTAGAGCAGCTCGATGAGCCGCGCCCAGTGGGTGGCCAGGGTGTGATGGACCGGCTTGCCGCCCAGGGTTTCGTACATCTTGTCGTAGTGCTCCTGGGCGAGCGGGGTGGCCATTCCGTCGGCGGCGTTCAAGCGCGAAAGGGGAGTCGCCTTGTACACGCCCGAGTCTTGTCCGTCGACGAATCCCTTCCACCCGACCTTCTTGAGGTAGGGGAACTTGAGATACGACCAGGGTTCGACGCGTTCGGCGACGTACTCGCGGTAGTCGTTGGGATCGTACTTGGCGTGCTCCGACCCGTCGGGGGCGGTGACGCGAATCTTGCCGTCGTAGAAGTTGACGCGGTTGTTCTCGTCGACCATGCCCATGTTGTAGGTCTTGTGGGTGTACACGTCGCCGGTGATCAGGTCGACGTACTCGGAGTTCTTGAGCACGACGTCGCCGAACAGTTCGAGCGAGAACCTGGCGAACTCGATGGCGTCGCGCCCGAGCTTTTCGATCTCTTGGCGCTGCTCCTCGGTGATGCCGCGGCTGACGCCGCCGGGGAGTCCCCAGTTGGGGTGAACGGGGCGGCCGCCGATCATCTTGATGAGGTAGTGGCCGTCGCGGCGCATTTTGATCACCTTGCCGGCGATGTCCATGCCGACCTTGGCGACGACGCCCAGGATGTTTCGCTCGGCGGCGGGGGCGTTGGGTCCGACGACGAAGTCGGGCCCGCCCAGGGCGTAGAAGTGGGTCGTATGGTCGGTGGCGAAGAAAATGCTGTAGAACATCTCCCGGAGCTTCTTGGCCGCCGGAGGCGGATCGACGTGGAACACGGCATCGAGCGCCTTGGTGGCCGCGATATGGTGGGCCTCGGGGCAGACGCCGCAGATCCGCGCGGTCAGGTTGGGCATCTCCTCGGCGGGGCGGCCCATGCAGAACCGCTCGAACCCGCGGAGCTCGGGGATTTGCAGGTAGGCATTGGCCACCTCGCCCTGGTCGTCGAGGAAGATGTCGATCTTGCCGTGGCCTTCCAGCCGGGTAATGGGATCGATGGAAATGCGTTTCATCAGTGGGACTCTCCTGTTCTAGCCGCCTGGGCCGCCGCGGGCTGCGCTCCGTTGCCGTTCGAGGGGCGCTTGGCGCGGCGCAGGCTGCTGGCTGCCAGACTGAAGCGATAGAAGCTGCCGGCCGGATCGGGGATGCCCTCGGCGATGATCCGCTCGATTTCGTCCGGATCGTCCGAGTCGATCACCGAGGCGAGGGCGGCCATCAACTGGGCACCGAACTCCTCGGTCCCCTCGTTGGGGCCGTAGCAGCCGATGCAGGGCGAGTTGACCTGGGGACAGAGGGCCCCGCAGCCGGCCCGCGTCGCGATGCCGCAGCAGAGGATGCCCTGCTCGAGCAGGCAGGTCTCCTCGTCGGGGATGACCTCCCAAGTGCGATGGAACTTCTTGATCTTCTTCTCGGTCCGCTTGCGCGGGCACTCGTCGCACACCGTCGTGGTAGCCCCGATCACCGAGCCCGGCGGGGGCAGTTTGCCCGAGAGGATGGCCGTCAGGGCGTCCCAGATGCGTTCGGCCTCGGGCGGACAGCCCGGCAGGTAGTAGTCGACCTCGACCGTTTGATCCAGGGTGCGCAGCGTTTCGTAGAAGACGGGCAAGTGCAGCGTCCCCTCGGGGACCTTGGTTTCGGGCTGGGGCCGCAGGCCGTCGGGGTTTTCGGTCGAAGGCGTGTCGCGATAGACCGTGTTGAACACGTCGTCGCGCGTGCTGAGGTTGGCCAGCCCGGGGATGCAGCCTTCCGAGGCGCACGAGCCGAAGGCGACGAGCACCTTCGACTTCTGCCGCAGCAGGCGCGCCATGTACTCGTTTTCGCTCGTGCGGATGCCGCCGTTGAACAGGCAGACGTCGATGCCGCCGTCGGGCATCTTCTCGACGTCGTGCACCTTGCCGTCGGTGGCGCAGGGCCAGAAGACGATGTCGAATGCCTTGGCCACGTCGAGGATCTTCTCGTGGATGCCCAAGACGGCGATCTCGCAGCCGCCGCACGAGGCGGCCCAGTAGAGAGCCAGTTTCGCCTTGCCGCTGGTCTTTTCGCTTTCGGTCATGCGGGCACCTCCATTACCTCGGCGTGTTCTTTCGCGATGTTCTCGAGCGCTTCGTCGCGGCCGTTTTCGTTCCAGTTGCGGGGCCAGTGGAGGGGGCCCAGCTTGCGAACGCCGTCGACCAGGTCGTCGATGGCCTCGGCGAGCTGCTGCCCCTCGGCGGCCGAGGCCCACACGAGCTTGACGCGCGCGTCGTCGACCCCCAACTGCTTGAGCGTGTGCTTCAGCAGGATGAAGCGGCGCATGGCCTTGTAGTTCTGATTGACGTAGTGGCACTCGCCGGGATGGCAGCCGGCCACGAGCACGCCGTCGGCGCCCAGGGAGAGGGCCTTGAGCACGAAGGCCGGGTTGATGCGCCCGCTGCACATGACGCGGACGATGCGTACGTTCGAGGCGTGCTTGATCCGCGCCGAGCCGGCCAGGTCGGCGGCCCGGTACGAGCACCAGTTGCAGAGGAACCCAACGATTCTGGGTTGGAAGGTCTCGTCACTCATTTATCAGGATCCTTTCATCCGGTCGACGATGGATTGGCCGATGCGTCGCGGGGACGGGTCCGGGGGGCGTCCCCGCGGCTTGCCCGAGGACCCGTGCTCCCCGAGCCGCGGTTTTCGGGCAGGGCCCTCAGGTGGCCGACTCGACGGGCTCGGGGCTGGCCTGGCCGGCCGAGCCGTCGTCTCCCAGGGCGTCCCACAGGGCCCCGTGGATCTCGGCGTAAATCTGGTCGTTGTTGAAGTGGGCTCCGCTGATGACGTTGGCCGGGCAAGCCGCCACGCACGTGCCGCAGCCCTTGCACAGGGCGGTGACCACGTGGCTGACCTCCCGCTCTTCGTCGAACTCGATCGCGTTGAACGGGCACAGGTCGTTGCAGATGCGGCAGCCCGAGCACCGCTCCTCGTCGATCGTGGCCACGATCGGCTCGATGGTGACCGTGCCCTTGGCGATCATGCCCTGGACGCGGGCGGCCGCGGCGGCGCCCTGGGCCACCGACGCGGGGATGTCTTTCGGCCCCTGGCACACGCCGGCCACGAAGATGCCGTCGGTCATGGTCGCCACGGGATCGAGCTTGGGATGGCGCTCGGTGTACCAGCCGGCCATGCTGCACGAGATGCCGCACTTCAGGCCCATCTCGCGCGAATCGGCCTGGGGCTCCTGGGCTCCCATGAGGACCACCATGTCGACGGGAATGCGCCGCTGCTTGCCGAGCAGGGTGTCTTCGAGTTGCACGATGAGCTTGCCCGCCTCGGCGGGCAAGCGGGCCGCGTCGGTCACCTCGGCCACCTTGCCGCGGATGAACTGCATGCCCTCCCCCAGCAGCCGCTGGTAGAACTCCTCGTATTCCTTCTGGTTCGTCCGCATGTCGATATAGCAGGAGTAGACCCGGGCGTTGGTCTTCTCGAGAACGAGGTGCCCGAACTTCAAGGCGGCCATGCAGCAGGTGTTCGAGCAATAGGAGTTGTGGTTGAGGTCGCGGCTGCCCACGCAGTGGATGATGGCGACCGATTCGGGCTCGGTCTTGCCGTCGCGGAGCACGATCTTGCCGCCCGTCGGACCGGCGGCGTTGCACAACCGCTCGAACTCGAGGCTCGTGAACACGTTGGGCAGACGCCCGTAGCCGTACTGCGACACCTTGCGGCAGTCGAACATCTTCCAGCCGGTGGCGAGGATGATGTTGCCCACCTCGAGCTCGACGATCTCGTCTTGCTGCTCGAAGTCGATCGCGTCGGTGGGGCAAAGCTTTTCGCAGGCCCGGCACTTCTGCCGCTCGAACCAGATGCACGCGTCGACGTCGATGACGGGGATCCTGGGCACCGCCTGGGGAAAGGGCGAGTAGATCGCCTTGCGGTTGCCCATGCCGGCCTCGAAGACGTCGTCGACGACCTTGCGGGGGCATTTCTCGGTGCAGATTCCGCAGCCGGTGCACTTGTCTTCGTCGACGTAGCGGGCCCGCTTGCGGATCTTGACCTTGAAGTTGCCCACCGACCCGCTCACCTCTTCCAGCTCGGAGTAGGTCAGCATGGTGACGTTTTCGTGCTGTCCCACCTCGGACATTTTCGGGGTGAGGATGCAGGCGGAGCAGTCGAGGGTGGGGAAGGTCTTGTCGAACTGGGCCATGTGCCCGCCGATCGACGGTTCGCGCTCGACGAGCACGACCTTGTAGCCGGCATCGGCCAGCTCGAGGGTGGCCTGCAGCCCGGCGATGCCACCGCCGACGACCAGCGTGGTCGGATTGACCTGGACGGTCTGGGGCGTGAGGGGTTGCTGGCGTTTGACCCGCTCGGCCGCCGCGGCGACCAGGGCCTTGGCCTTTCGCGTACCGGCCTCCTTGTCCTCGCACACCCAGGAGACGTGCTCGCGGATGTTGGCCATGTGGAACAGGTAGGGGTTCATGCCGGCGTTCTGGCAGGCGCGGCGGAACGTCTTCTCGTGGAGATGGGGCGAGCAGGCGGCCACGACGACGCGCGTGAGGCCCTCGTTCTTGATGTCGTCCTCGATCATCTGCTGACCGAGTGACGAGCACATGAACTTGTAGTCGCGCGAGACGGCGACGTCTTTGAGGTGGGCGCCGGCCCAGCGGGCGACCTCTTCGACGTCCACCATATTGGCGATGTTGCTGCCGCAATGACAAACGTAGATGCCGACTTTTTCGGCCATAGTGGTGATCTCCAATCCGTCTCGAGTAGGCTTGCTTCAGGGATTCACGCGGAGGGCTGGGTGGCCGGGGCGAGCTTGGCCCGGATCACGGGCTCCGCGGCGACGATCTCCTTGCCGAATCCCAGCTTCTTGGGCTCGATTCCGAACGCGATCCCCAGCATTTGGGTGAAGAACACGATCGGCATCTTGAAATGCGTGTTGAAAAGGCCGTTCACGCGGTTCTGGTAGGCGTCGAGGTTCAACTGGCACATGGGGCACATGCAGAGGATCATGTCGGCCTCGTACTCGACGGCGTTCTGCAGGAGCCGGCGGTGCAGCTCGAAAGCCTGGGGCTCGCTGATCTGGGTCATGTGGCCGCCGCAGCAGTGCGTCTTGACGGGATAGTCGACCACCTCGGCGCCGAGCCAGGTGAACAGCTCGTCGAGCTTGACCGGCTGCTCGGGGTCGTCGAACCCGTTGTAGGGGCGTACGACCTGGCATCCGTAATAGGGGGCGACCCGCAAGCCGGTCAGCGGCCGCACGACCTTGTCGCGAATGGCTTGCTCGCCGATGTCGGTGTGGATCACGTCGAGGAGGTGCCGGACCCGGACGCGGCCGGCCTGGTAGCGCAACCCGCCCGCCGCCAACGCCTGGTTGATCTTCGCGCTCAGGTCGGCGTGCTCGCCCATCAAGTGATCGACCTTCTTGAGGTTGAGGTAGCAGGCGGCGCAGGGGGCCACGAGCTGGTTGAGATCGGGCTCGACCAGGGCGAGGTTTCGGGCGATGACGGACGAAGCCGTCAGCTCGTCCTGCGAGAAGTACTCGGTGGCCCCGCAGCAGTTCCAGTCGTCGAGCTCCTTCAGCTCGATGCCCAGCAGCTCGGCCACGGCACGGACGGAAACATCGTAGGCGGCGCTGGAGCACTCGAGCGAACATCCGGGGTAATACGCGTATTTCACGAAGCACCTCCCAGCTCTCGGGCTTTCTTGATGATGGCCTGCAACTGATCCAGTTGGCGGATCTTGGTGGGCACCAGCGACATGCGGCCGCGGGTGAACATGGAGAGACCCAGCGGACCCATCTTCAACATGCTGATCGGCTTGTTGAACAGGTAGTAGCGGCTGGCCAGGCCGAATTCGAAGCTGCGCCCGTACTTGTCGAGCAGGCCGGTGAACGTGCGGGCCAACGCCGGGGCGTCGGTGCCCGAGGCCATGTTCTCGCGGAGCGAAAGCCGCTTCAGCGCGTACATGACGTCGGTGATGGGAATGTTCTGCGGGCAGCGGCTCGTGCACGCGTAGCACGAGACGCAACACCACATCGTGTTGGCCGACAGGACCTTGTCGCGCTGGCCGGCATTGATCAGCGCGAAGAGGGTGCGCGGGGTGTAGTCCATGTCGGCCCCGTTCGGGCACGAGCCGCCGCAACTGCCGCATTGCAGGCAGTGGGCAAGCTGCTCACCCCCCGGGGTATCCGCGACGACCTGGTCGCGAAAAGACAAGCCTCGCTTGTCGTGGGCGATGTTGATCATCAGTCAGCTTCTCCCTTCGTTCAAAAGCGGCCTCGCGGGGCGCGACGTCGACGCTCCCATCCGGCCGCCCATAAGACGCCATTCTCCGGACCGTGCGATCCGCCCGGACCTCGACGACGTCGTGGCCGGCGAATCCGTATTTCCTCTCGATCGGGCCGCGCCGTCAAGGCGGACGCCCGACCGAGGCTCTCTTCCGAAGCCGAGGTGGACCCGGCATCGACGCGGCGGCCCCCTTCAACTAACACGAGGTCATCTCCGCAACGAGGTGATCGGCCAGCGCCAGGGTGGTGCGCGGCTCGAACCCTTCCAGTCCCTTCTCCCGCGCCCCGGGCTGGACGACCAGGGCGGTCACCTTGCCGGCGTTCCGCTCGGTGAGGGGGACGAACGCGCCCTGCCGGTCCTGGATCAGGCTGCCCGTCAGGCGCCCCGTATCCCTGGCCAGCAAGACGAGCAGGTGGTCGCAGGTGTCGGCCGCGCTGGCGATCCTGGTCGCGTTGATGTTCTCGGCCCCCAACAAGGTCTCCATCGGATAGCGGCCGTCGAGCAGCTTGTTCCGCACGAGCCAGCCCAGCCCGTCGTCCCGCCGCAACAACCCCGTCTGGGCCAGCAGGCAAACCTGCTTGCCGTTGTCGTTGGTGATGTAAATGCTGCTTACCGGCTGGGGCCGCGACGAACGTCGCTCGCGTTGGGGGAACGACGAGGCGCGGCAGCGGAAGGCCGCGTTGAGGATTTCGACGATCTCGTTATCGGCGAAAGGCTCGACGGCATAGTAGAAGATTCGTTGCTCCCGGTAGGCCGTCTCCCAGCTCGATGAAGACGAGGCCACGACCACGACCTTCAGGGAAGGCATCTCCTCGTTCACGCGAGCCGCCAGTTCCAGGCCGTCCGCTCCGAGGGACGCTTCGTCGATCAGAAGCACGTCGCGCTCGGGATCGGGCAGCGCGCCGGCCAACTCGTCCCAACCCGACACGACGCGAACCTGGCAGCCGAGATACCTCGCGTGGTCGGCCTGCTCCGTGGCCGATGCCCGGTCGGCGCTGGCCAGCACCATCCGTCGAACGCGGCATCGCTTCGACTCGTGGTCGAGCCGGCCCGGGGCGATGCAGGCGATCCAGCCCCCCGCGCACGAGTCGTTCCAAAGGGCCGGCAGACATTCCTGCAGCAAGGGGTTCACCTCGACCACAATGCCCGAGACGGGCGATGGCAGCGTCCTGACGACTTGCCCGCCCACCACCAGACCGGCCAGCGGCAAACCCTGATAGACGAACTCGCCGACCTTCGGGAGTCGCACCGCCCCGATGTCGGCCACGTCGCTGCGGCTGAGCATGACGCCCACGCGTACCGAGCCGTCGCGGCCGAGTTGGTACCACGCCTCGTCGAAAAAGCGATATTCCTCGAGGGCGGGCACCCACGGCTTCGCCCGCTGCCCCCCCCCCGCGCCTGGGTCGTCGCCCTGCGACTCCCGGCGGCGGAGTGCGCGCAGCACGGCCTCGACGATCGTCTCGGGCGTAAACGGCTTGGTCACGTAGTCCGAAGCGCCGAGGCGCACCGCGGCGGCCGCGTTGGCCACGCTCGGATAGCCCGTGATCAGGATCACCGGGAGGTTCGGTTTCGTGCTGCGCAGGGCTTTGAGGAACTCGATTCCATCCATTTTCCGCATCTTGACATCGAGCAGAACGGCGGCATAGTCCCCCGCGGTAGCCATATTGAGTCCCTCGAAGGCGTCGCTGCTCATCTCCACGCGATAACCCTTTCGCGAGAGGATGCGTCGGCAACCTTCGCGGATCCCCTCTTCGTCGTCCACGACCAGCAGACGCGGCCCGTCCAACATGACTCATCTCCCCTGAGGAATCCCGGACGGTGGCCCCGTCATGCAAGACGTATGCCAATGATCGAAATCGCGGATCGAGGCAGTTCAGAGCCAGCGACGATTCCCGCGCCGAAGCGAGCCGGCATGGGGTTCGTCGTCGGTGATTGCCGCGAGGACTCGCCGCAAGAATCGGGAGAAACCGCGGTCTGACGCGGGAACGCGATTACCGCGGGAGCGTCGTCCCGGCGGCGGCCGCGCTTGCCTCGACCTAGAGGATATCACAAAAAGCGGCCCCCGTTCAGTGTATGTTCGATTTATACACTGTATGGGGCGGCCATCCGAGCCGAACGCCGACAGAGACCCTCGCGCCCGCCCGATCAGCCGCGCGACGCCTCGGGCGAGTTTTCCGCCACCCGTGCCGCCTCGCCCGCCCGCTCCAATTCGCTCAGCGCGTCGGCCAGGGCACGTCTTTCGGGCTCCTCGATCCGAAAACGGCCGAACCGAACGCGGTAGAACGCCTCGACCACTCGCACGGGCAACGCGCCGAGAGAGGGCGATCCGCTCGCGCGAGCGACGGTCGGTCCGGCGGCGCGGGCAAACTCGCGCGGGGTCTGCGTCGGCGCACGGACCAACCCGTGGCGGGCCAGGGCCGCCTCGAAGCGGTGGTAGAAGCTTACGGCGGCGCGGCCGTTGCAAGTCGGATCGGAACCCACCCGAAGCCGCCTGCCGACTCGGAGGCCAAGGCGACGCAATCCCACCAGGGCGACAAGCAGCATCAGGGTGACGGCCAATCCGGCCCGAACGGCGACCCGCCGGCCCTCCAGGCCCGGCTCCCCGCCAAGCCCGCAGACCCGGGCGAACCTGCCCGGCACGCTTTGCCACCAGGCGAGGCTCCGAACGCGGCGGACCACTCCCCGCGCCATTTCGAGCGCCGGGCCGTAAATCGCTTCGCGCTGTTTGGCACCGTCCATTCCGACGACGTAGTTGAGCCAGACGTATCGGAGCCGCTCCAGCCAGTTTCCCACGCCGTCGACGAGGTTTCCGACCGCGGCGCGATACCCCGTGGCCGCGGGCGTGGGGTCGAGCCGCAACCAGCCGCCGTGCGACCAGTCGGAGAACCGGTCGCCGTGCGGCAGGTCGGCGGGAAGCTGGTTCGGCGCAAGGTAGGCTTCGACCCAACTGTGCGCGTGCAACTGGCGGACCTGGTAGAAATTGCCCGCGTAATCGTACTCGCCGCATTTGAAACCGACCACCATGCGAGCCGGAATGCCCTGGCTGCGAAGCATCAGGGTCAAGGCAGTGGCAAAGTACTCGCAATTGCCGCGAGGATTCGACGTCACGAAGTCTTCGACGGGATCGACGCGCGCGGCGCGCGGCACGCCCTCCATGCTGTACCGGAATTCGCCGCCGTCGCGCAGGGCGGCTTCCAACGACTTGGCCCGATGCAAGACATCGTCGGGAGGCAGGCCCGATCGGGCGATCCACGAGTCGGCCAGCGTCACGAGCTTGGGAAGGCGGTCGCGGGGAAGACGCCGAAGCCGCTCGACGTCGCGCGGCATCGCGTCCGGCGCGATCTCCGACTGGATGCCGTCGACGAACGCGGTGGTCGCCAACTCGAAGTTCAGGGGGATCTCGATCAGATCGGCCTGACGGTGGAGCCGTTCGTGCCGGATTTCCATCCACAAACGGGCGTCTTCTTTGGTCGCCAGAAAGGGCCACACGCAGAACAGCTCGTCTCGATCCATCGGGGCGACGGCGATCTCCTGGCGCACGACTCCGTCGGCGCGATCCAGCCTGGCGACCGGAATCCGCCGAAAGCGTCGGCCCACGGCCTCGTTGCTCCACTGCCCGTTGTCGTACTCGGTGAGAACCGCCCCTCGCAGGTACACTTCGCCTCGCAAGGGGTACAGGCTGCCGGTGGCGTGGTCGA
>Ga0334883_1002947_pt1 | contig 19417 bp, 17 predicted proteins | sample GraSluR1_MG_6_FD_207230 | JGI IMG/M metagenome (GOLD analysis project Ga0334883, IMG submission 207230) | Sludge microbial communities from methane-producing bioreactor in Wageningen University, Netherlands - Granular Sludge_09_05-R1 | ecosystem: Engineered > Bioreactor > Anaerobic >...
GCCATCGCCCTCGGCTGCCACATCCACCCCGTCTCCACCTTCGCCCGCAAGAGCTACTTCTACCCCGACCTCCCCAAAGGCTACCAAATCACCCAAGATCACCACCCCATCGCCGGCCCAGGACAGCTCCGCTTCACCAGCCAGGGCCGCGACCACACCTGCCCCATCACCCGCATTCACCTCGAAGAAGACACGGCCAAACGCCTCCAACTCGACCCCCACACCTGCGGCATCGACCACAACCGCGCCGGCATCCCCCTCATCGAAATCGTCACCGCCCCAAGCCTCAGCTCACCCCAGCACGCCGCCGACTTCCTCCGCGCCCTCCACCGCTGCCTCGTCGACGCCGGCGTCACCCTCGGCCACCTCGACCAAGGCCACCTCCGCTGTGACGCCAACCTCTCCCTGCGTCGCCCCGGCCAAGCCCCAGGGGTCCGCTGCGAAATCAAAAACCTCAACAGCTTCCGTTTCGTCGCCCAAGCCCTCACCGCCGAAGCCGACCGCCAACGCCATCGCCTCGCCCGCGGCCTCCCCCTCACGCCTACCACCCTTTCTTGGAACCACGCCCGCCAGGCCTTGCGCGCCATGCGGGCCAAAGAAGACAGCGCCGCCTACCGCTTCTTGCCCGAGCCCGATCTCCCTCCCCTGACCATCACCGCGGAGCACATCGCCTCCGCCCGCCAAGCCCTCCCCCCGAGCACGACCCAACGCGAAGAGACCCTGCGCCAGAACTTCGCCCTCAACCCGCACGACGCCCAACGCCTCGCCAACTATCCCCAGGTTTACGCCGCCTTCTGCGCCGCCCACGACATCTATCCTCACCCGCAGACCCTGGCCAAGCTCCTCCTCGGTGGACTCCTGCGACGCGACAACGGGACCAAAGACCAGCCACCGCCCCTGCAGGCACGGCAAATCGCCGACGCCGCCAGGCTCCTCGACACCCAAGCCCTGAGCAGCACCAGCCTGCGCGCGCTCTTGCAGCAGTGCCTCCACGACCCAAACCAGCCCCTCCCCTCGGAGCTACTCGCCCAGCAGGGACCGTCCGCCCCCGCGACGCCCGCAGACCTCGACGCCCTGGTGTGCCGCGTGGCGGCCGCCCATCCCACCGAAAGCGCGCGTCTGCGCGCTGGTGAAGAGAAGCTTCGTGCTTACTTCATGGGGCGATGTATGGCCGCCGCCGGCGCTCACGCCGACCCCCAGGCCATCGCCGCCGCCCTCCACCGTTGGCTCAGGAGCGCCCCACCGCCATGACCTTCGACGCGCTGCAAGAAATGCTCACCCGCCACGCCTGGCAGCAGGTCACCAGCCAAGCGCCCCGCGCCGCCGTCGCCCTGGTCCTCCATGATCGCACCCAAGACCGTGGCGACTGGGAGCTCTTGTTCATCCGCCGCGCCGCCCACCCCCAAGATCCCTGGTCAGGGCACATGGCCTTTCCCGGCGGCCGCATCGAAGCCGCCGATCCCAACAGCCGCGCCGCGGCCCAACGCGAATGCCAAGAGGAGCTGGGCTTCGACCCGGGCGTCCACGGCCGCTACCTGGGGCGCCTCTCGGATCTGCAAGCCATGGCCAGCGGCCGCATCGTCCCCCTCGTCATCGAGCCCTTCCTCTTTGCCGTGCCGACCCTGCCCCTTCTGCGTCCAGATCCCGCTGAAGTCGAAGAGGCCTTGTGGATCCCTCTCCGCTTTTTCCAGCAGCCCGAACACCGCAGCGTCTTCGACTATCGTCATGACCAACACACCTACGCCCTGCCCTGCTACCATTGGCAAGGACGACGCATCTGGGGCCTGAGCCTGCGCATGCTGGACGAGTTCTTGGCCCTCCTGCCCCCCCCGACAGCATGAACCTGGCGGCAACACCACATTCCGTGGAAAATTTCGACACCGTTGGAATTTCCTCCTTCCGTGTGACCTCTCACCCCAGTGCCGCGCAAAATGATTCGCTCGCGGCTCCCCCAAAAATGCATTCACCAACAGTTTGACGTTTCGCGTTACACTCTGTTAGGGTTGTGTAACGTGATGTTGAGGAAGTGCGGGTTGGCGAATGTGGGGGACGCCGGAAGGGAAGGGTTGGGTACGCCTCTCGTCCAGGGACGCGTCGCCATGCCAGCCCCGACATCGAAGCCCAGGGCCGTGACGATGTGCGCGGCCAGGGTCCAGGGGGCGCTCAGCCCCAGGGCGAGTGGACGCCAGACCATGGTGCCCACGGCTGAGGGGGTGGCGGCCGATGCTTTGCGCCAGCGGCGGCCATCGCCCAGGTGGATGACGTCCACCTCGACTGGGACCACGCCTTGGCGAATCATGTCCAAATCCAGGGCAGCGCCGTAGGAGAGGTCGATGACCCGGCCGCTGACGAAGGGACCGCGGTCGTTGATGCGCACCACCACGAATTGTCGGGTGTCAGGGCGGCGAACGCGGACGATGCTGCCGAAGGGGAGGCTGCGGTGGGCCGCCGTTTGCCCGTACTTGTCAAAGGGCTCGCCTGAGGCCGTCGCGCGCCCTTCGAAGCCCGGGCCATACCACGAGGCCAGGCCCTGCAGCGCGTGCTGAGAGGCGTCGAGGCTGACGGGGCGCTCGCCGGCGGCGAGCCAGCGTTGGTAGTGGTCCATGGCCGCGGCGTCGGGGTAGACGCGGTGGGCATCGGCGCGGGGCGCGCCGCCGCAGGCCGCGAGGAGCAGCCCCATGAGGGCGAGCCACAGGTGCCATCCTGGCCGAAGCTCAATGTTGGGGGTCATGCGCCAAGCCTTTCGTCATTCTGCGCAGCCAAGGGCACGCGCTTCCAGGGCGCGAATGCGATCGCGCACTTGGGCCGCCTCTTCAAAGGCGAGTTTGGCGGCCAGAGCGTGCATCTTCGCGCGCAGCTTGGCAATCCTGCCCTCGAGCTCCGCTGGCGTCAAGGCATCATCGTTCTCGGCCCGGGCCGACGCCGGTTCACCCGCCTCGGGGGGGACGTGGGCAGCCAGGTCATGGATCGCCGTCACCACGCTCTGCGGCGTGACGCCATGGGCCACGTTGTGGGCGTGCTGCCGGCTCCGCCGCCGCTGGGTCTCTTGGGTCGCCGCGATGATGGCGTCGCTCTCGCGGTCGGCATAGAGGATGACCCGCCCGTGGACATTGCGCGAAGCCCGTCCAATGGTCTGGATCAGAGAACGGCGCGAGCGCAAGAAGCCCTCTTTGTCGGCGTCGAAGACGATCACCAGGGCGACCTCGGGCAGGTCGAGCCCCTCGCGCAGGAGGTTGATCCCCACCAAAATATCGAAGCGCCCCAGACGCAGATCCCGCAGCAGGGCGGAGCGCTCCAGCGTGTCGATGTCGCTGTGCAGGTAGCGCACCCGCAGCCCCGTCTCGGCCATGTACTCCGTGAGGTCCTCGGCCATGCGCTTGGTGAGGGTGGTCACCAGGACGCGACCTTGGCGGGCGATCACCTGGCGGATCTCAGCCAGGGCGTCGTCGACCTGGCCCTGGGCAGGCCGCATCAGGACCTCGGGGTCGAGCAGCCCCGTGGGCCTGATGATCTGCTCGACGATGACCCCCTCTGAGGCCTCGAGCTCAAAGTCGCCGGGGGTCGCCGAGACGTAGATCACTTGATTGACGAGGGCATCGAACTCATCGAAGCGCAGCGGCCGGTTGTCCAGCGCACTGGGCAAGCGAAAGCCATAAGAGACCAAGGTCTGCTTGCGCGATCGGTCGCCGCGGTACATGCCCCCGATCTGCGGGACCGTGACGTGGGACTCATCGATGACCAGGAGGAAATTGGCGGGAAAGTAGTTGATCAGGCAGGGCGGTGCCTCCCCCTCAGCGCGTCCCGTAAGATGACGAGAGTAGTTCTCGATGCCACTGCAATAGCCCATGGTGACCAACATCTCGAGGTCGAAGGTGGTGCGTTGGTCGAGGCGCTGGGCTTCGACCAGGCGCCCTTCCCGGCGCATCGCCTCGACCTGTTCGACCAGCTCGCCTTTGATCTCCTGGATGGCGATCTGCCGCCGCTCGGGCGTCACCACGTAGTGGGTCGCCGGAAAGACCGAGACCTTGTCCAGCTTCTGCAGCAGGGCCCCGCGCAGGGAATCGACCTCGTGGATGGACTCCACCTCGTCCCCAAAGAAGGTCACCCTGATGGCGCGCGCATTCTCATAGGCGGGAAAGATCTCGACCGTATCGCCTCGCACCCGAAAGGTCCCGCGATGGAAGTCGATCTGGTTGCGGCTGTACTGGATACCCACCAGGCGCCGCAACAGCTCGTCCCGATCCAGGCGCTGGCCCGTGCGCACCTCCACCCGCATCCCAATGTAGGCCTCAGCCGTGCCCAAGCCATAGATGCAGGAGACGCTGGCGACGATGATCACATCGTCGCGGGTCAACAGCGCGTGGGTCGCGGCGTGCCGCATGCGATCGATGGCGTCGTTGATGGCCGAATCTTTCTCGATGAAGGTGTCCGTCGAGGGGACGTAGGCTTCGGGCTGATAGTAGTCGTAGTAGGAGACGAAGAACTCGACGGCGTTGTCTGGAAAAAGCTCGCGATACTCGTTGAAGAGTTGGGCCGCCAGGGTCTTGTTGGGCGCCATGATCAAGGTCGGGCGTTGCACCCGCTCGATGACCTGCGCGACGGTGAAGGTCTTGCCGCTGCCCGTCACCCCCAGCAGGGTCTGGGCCTTGACCCCTTGCTCCAGCCCCTGCACCAGCTCATCGATGGCCTGGGGCTGATCCCCACGCGGCGTGAACTTCGACGCGATCCGAAAAGGCGGCATGGACATCTCTCCAAAAAGCAAACGCCACCCGGAGGCGGCGTCGCGTTGGAAAGGCAACACGCAGCAAGGACGCTGCGCAAACCTTCAGCTCAAGGGACCTCGGGAAGACTCGTCCCAAAGGACCACACCAGCGAAAGCAGCGCCGTGGCTCTCCACGCGGTGCTCGATCCCAATGGAGAGGATCTCGCGGATCTCGCGATTGCGGAAGGCCATCCCTTGCGCTGCCATCTCCCGCACCTTGGCCTCGATGTCTACCAGCCGGCCCACCCCATGGTGCTCCATGATCAGGCCGGGCAAGGCATCGTCGAAGGGCACACCTATCGCCACGGCCGCAGCGATATACTCGCCGGGCGTGCTCGACATGATGTCCGCATAGGCCACCGGTACCAGCGCCCCGTAGGGCAACAGCACCGGCTCGATGCGCTGGCAGTGGGGAGGCAAAATGGAGCTCATCCGCACCAAATTGGTGTCACCCACGCCAGCGTTGAGAAGAGATTGATCGAACGCATTCAAGGGCGCATAGCCTTCAGAATGACCAGAGACGAGAAAATAACGCGTCGGCTGTTTGAAGATCATAGCGTCCCCCCCACGGCTTTGATGGCGGGCTCGAGTCCTTCACTCTGGTGTTTGATCAGCTTCAGCGATTGCCGAGGCGGATAGACACCGCGGTTGATGACCATCATCTCGAAACGCTGCGCCCCGAGACCTTCGAGCAAAACAGGGTGAGCCTTATCAGGTTCACTTTCGCCGCAGGTGTAGAAGTCCACCGCGGCATAACCATGTTCCGGCCAAGTGTGAATGGAGAGGTGCGACTCCTCGATCACAACCACCCCGCTCACCCCTTGCGGTGCGAAGCGGTGAAAGGTGCTCCTGACGATGGTGGCCCGCGCTTCGCGCGCCGCGTCGTTCAGCAGATCCTCGATCCGGTTGAGATCATTGAGAGTATTCTCGTCGCAATCATAGTATTCTACAAGTAGGTGTCGCCCGAATGTGTTCAACCCATGATCCTCCTTATGAACGCGAGAGACTCGCGAAAGCGAGCAAATGCTTCGGCGCCGCTGAACTCGCGACGTCTTCGATCTGCTCATGCGTTACGGGTGTACAAAAAAAACGCGGAAGGTTGGTACTCTCCGCAACAGCGCGCGGGTTATATATGCCTCAGAACGTCACGTCAATAGATTCATGCGACGCGTGCCCGCGAGAGCGCTTGGCGCCCCTTGCAACAGCAAGGGACGAAGGAGACCCTCGCAAACACTATCCTAAAACTGCGGCAGAACGATTTTGTTCCACGCCGCTCAAAATGGCTTCCCCCAAAAGACCGATGAAGGCAGAGCGCCAGCCCGACCCCCGACCAAAAGAGCCGCCCCATCTTGGCGCACTCAAGAAGTCTGCTCCCCCCAAATGGCCGCCAACTGCCACGCCCACGTCGCAAGATTCAAGCAGCGACGCAGGCCTGAAAGCCCTCAAATGCCGCCGAAACAGAAGCCCGAGAAGTCCAAGTTGGGCATACAACTCTCCTCTTCCCGGCACGAACCGCCGCTGGCAAGACAGCCGCGGCACACCGGGAGGCCCAGCGCACCTGGCTCACAGACACTGCCTTGCGGACACGGCGCGACCGTCGCGTCATCCATCTCGCAGAAGCCCGGGATATAGCACAGGTTGCTCAAGCCGTCACACAGCCACCCCTCTTCGCCTTTGATGCCCACACAGTCCCCGTGTTGCGCGCAGCTATCCGGTGAGAGGCACTTGCCCGTCACGGGATCACAGGTGTAGCCCGTGGGACAGGAGCAGGTTTCGCACAGGAAAGCGTCGCACAAGAAGCCGCCACAGTCGCTGTGCTCAACGCACTCCACACACACGCCTTCCCGCCCGTGCAGGGCGCCATAGCAAATGGGCTTGCCACTCCCAGCGCAATCGTCACTGGTCGAACAATGCTGAGTGCCAGGCACACACTCCCCCTTACCCTGGGCACAGGACTCACCGCTGAAGCAGTTGGCGTCCGAGAGGCACGCGACGCACGCACACAGGCCCTCATCGAGGAAGGCGCCCGGGCAATCGGCCTCCACCTTGGAACAGGACGAGCACACGCCTGAAGTCGGCTCACAGACGTCCCTGGTGGTGTTGCAGCGATAGCCATCGGGGCAGGCGATCCCCGTCCCGCACTTGGGCAGGCAGCGGGTCCGGCCCTGGAACTCCACGCACAGCGAGCCTCGACCACACTCGACCGCGTTCTGACAGGGCGAGCAGGAGCTCACCTTGTTGATGCAGGTGGTCGTAGAAGGATCGCACACTTCCTCGGCAGGACAGCCGGTGATCAGGCAGCCCACACAAGCGTTGTTGGCAGGCACACAAACCTTGGCTGCCTCGGCGGAAGTGCTGGTCGCGACACAGCCAAAGCCCGTCGGACAGTCGTCGTCGCTCTCACAGAGATAGGCGCAGACGTTCTCTTGGCCCAGGGCAATACAGCGATCACCAGGCCCGCCGCACTCCGTCGAGCCGATGGTCGCACAGCTATCGCAAATCGGCTTGCCCGTGCGCTCCACGCACAGGCCAGTCGTGGTGTCGCAAGACTGATCGAGCTGGGCACAGCCCGAGATGGTACAACCCGCCACACAGGCGCGGCTCTCCAGATCACAAGTCTTGCCGGCAGGGCACGAACCCACGCGACAACCGTCTTTGCAGGTCTCGTCCGCCGTGTCGCAGTACTTGCCAGAGGCGCATTCGCCATCGGCACTGCAATTCAGCTCGGCGACGCATTTCCCGCTGGTCTTGTCGCAAAGCAAGGGCGAAATGCAGTCGTTGTTGCCCTTACAGATCGCCGGGGCATCGATGCACTGCCCCGTCAAAACGTTGCAGACCTGGTTGAACTCTTTGCAGTCATCCCGGGTCACACACCCCGTCGACACGCGGCACACCAGATCGACGCACTTGTAGCCTTCGCCCCAAGAAGCGCATTCCTCGTCGCCCAAACACTCGACGGCCGTGCAGGTGTTGTCATAGCACGCGCGGTTGGCACCACAGTCGGCCTTGGTCGCGCACGCCACTTGGTCGCAAGTATTCGTGAGAATACTACAAATCGACCCGCGTTCGCAGTCCTGATCGACCTTGCACGCGTTGGAAGGGGCGGTCTCGTCATCACAGGCGGTAGCCCACAGGACCACCGCACCCATAAGCCAAAGAATCCAAATTCTGCTCGAGGAACTCACGGGTACCTCCTCCCTTGTCGCATGAAAAGATCGCAATAGAAAACCAACCCACCACGGCTCGCCTTCACTGGCCAAACACCGCCGAAAGTCCATGTTTCGACCGTCGCCACTACTATAGCTGGCATGCCAATGCAACACAATAACCGCAACGGCACTTCACCAGGAGCCAAGGACACCAACGAGCACAGCCCCCCCGCGCCGCCCCCCCAACGGACGCGCCCCCTATTTCTTCTTCACCTGCGCCATGTTCTCTTGGGCCTTCTTGTACTGCTTGCTCACGATATCGCTCGCCACTTCGCGCGAACCCAAACCAAAAGCCAGGGCCAGGGCCAAGCACAAGGCCCCGAAGAGCAGCGCAAAAGCAATGAGGACGAAGTCTGGCGCGATGTCCAGGTGGTGGACCGCCATGGTGAACGCAAAGACCAAGACGGTGTAACGCGACAAGACCCCCAACCAGCGCCGCGACTCGTCCTCGCCGCTGCCAATGACCAGATCGCGCACATAATTGCCAATCGCAAAACCCACCGCCACGATGACAATGGCCACACTGACATTCTTGAGCAAATAGGCCAAGAACGTGTTGAGGTAGAGGGACCAAGTCACCAGACCAACCGTGTCGAGCGCTTGGGCCGTGGCCAACAAAATGATGGCGATCTGCACCAACAGGCCCATGAACTCGCTCGGCTCATCGAGCTTCTCGCTGCGGTTGGCCAAGGCACCCAGACCAATCTTGGCCAAGACCTTGTCAAAGCCCAAGGACTTGAGCACGTTCTCCACCACACCACGGGCCAAACGACCGAGCACCACACCGACGCCAACGATGAGGCCTGCCACCAAAAGACTCGGCAGGAGGTTCCAGAACTGACCCACCATCTCCGTCAACGGCGCGCTCAGCGTCTCCAATCCCAGCGCATTGAGCGCCGCGATGAAGACCTGCAGCATGATGAACCAGAAGGCGACCAGACCCACCACGGCGCTCGCCTTCATCCGCGCAAAGAGCGCCTCCAGCTTGAGCTTGGTCGTCAAGCGATCAAGACCCACCGACGCCAGCAGGTTGGCCAAGACCGCCCGGGCAATACGCCCCAACACATAGCCGCCAACCAGCAACAGGGCCGCCTTGGCCACGGCCGGCAGCGTCGCCACCACCTGGGTGATCGCCGCCGTCAGCGGCTCCGACAGCGCGGTGATCTTCAGCGCGTCCAGGGCTCCCGCCAAACCCAAAAGCAAAATGAGCCAAAACACGACCCGACCGACGTTGTCGCTGAAGGGACGATGCTCGTCATCGCTCTCCGCCAGCTCGGCGAAACGCTCATCCAGACGCAGCGAGGCCGCACCGCGAGAGGTCACCTTGCGCAAGATCAGCGCCGCCACATAGGCCACCCCCAGGATCAAGACCGCCTTGGCGATGCTGGGGAAGGCCTGTAAGACCGAATCCACCAAGCGCTCGATGGGACCGGCCACCTGGGTCAAACCCGTGTATTGCAAGGCCGCGACCAGCACCAAGGCCAGCAACATATAATAGATCACCGCCGCGATGGCGCGCTCCAGCGCATGCTTCTGCCGGGCCTTCTCACTGATCAAGAGGTTCAAGCCAAGCTTCTCGGCGATTTTGTCGTCCCAAGTGGTCCGACACAATGCCTTGAAAACACCGAGCGCGACCATCTTGGCCAACAGCCATCCAACCACCAGGATCGCCAAACCAAGCAAGACGCGCAGCACGATCTTGCCCGGCTCGGTCATGAACCAACCCTCGATGTCCGTCCACCATGAGGCCGTAGCCAGCAAAGATGACCCAAACCAATGCGTCGTCACCATACTTACTCCTTTCGGTTCGAGAAAATGCGCGCGGGACCATGCGCCCCATTTGGACCATGGACCCTCAGCCAAGCACCGCCGTGACAACGGCAGCATGACGTCGCTGCCAAATACCGAGTATGTGTTTCACTTTTGCCCCAAAAAGGCTCTCAGGGTAAAGTGCAACACGTCAACAACGCGGTGTCGCTTTTCGCCACACCTTGATTACCCCACTTGCCCTCCCCGTGGCAAGAGGCCACACGATGCCTGCCTCCAATCTCCGCTTACGCGCCCACATGTTGAGCCTCCTCGTCATCGGCGGCGCCATCCTCTTTGCCTTCATCATCTACCTGGGGCTCGCCTTCTGCCTCTATCTCTGGCGCCATCCCCAGATCCTGGTCTACGGCTACACGGCCCTCATCGCCCTGCAACTCTATTGGCTGCTCTTCGCGTTCTTGCGCCGCCGCTTCAGCATCACCGAGAGCCCCTAGGCCACGACGAACATTATTCCGCCATCGGCCAGCGCTGCCGCATCCCCTGCGTAAGCCTCGCCCTGACGCCGGACATCTTTCCCAGCCCTTGCCCTCTCAGCACCGATCTGCTTGTAGGCAAAACGACCTAGCGCTATCGTAGCCCTGCCTGCACGCAAACGGTGCCCCGCACCCTCTCGGCCCTCGCAAGGAGACCCCCATGGCACGCTTCAACCTCGAAGAGCGAACCTTTGAGTTGGGTAAAGACATCCTGGAACGCATGGAAGGAGAGACCCCCTCCATCTTCGACAAGCAATGGTGGACCGGTGTCATGATGGAGTGGTGCATGAAGGATCCCGCCTTCAAGCTAGAGATGTTTCGCTTCGTCGACGTCTTCCCCCAGTTGCGCAGCTCTGACGCCATCTCCTCTCACCTCAAAGAGTACTTCACCCGACCAGGGCAGAGCTTCCCCAAAACCATCCAGCTCGGCATCAAGGCAGGCTCTTTCTTCTCGGGAACCATCGAGAAGAACCTGCAGCGGATGGCGCGCCAATTCGTCGCCGGGGAAAACCCGGAAGAAGCCTTCACGGTCATCAACAAAATGCGCAACGAGTCCCTGGCCTTCACCGTCGACCTCCTCGGCGAGAAGTCCGTCTCTGAGAGCGAGGCCATGGACTACCAACGCCGTTACCTCGACCTCATGGAGGGTCTCCACGGCCTGGCCACCAAGTGGACCGATCACCCCACCCTCGACCACGACGACCATGGCCCCATCCCCCGGATCAACATCTCCATCAAGGTCTCCTCGCTCTACTCCCAGATCAGCGCTGTCGACCTCGACAACAGCGCCAAAATGCTACACGAGCGTCTCAAGCCCATCTTCCTCCGCGCCAAGGACATCGGCGCGGCGATCATGCTCGACCTCGAACACTACGCCCTGAAGAACATCACCTACGAAGCCTTTTATCGCCTCCTGGAGGATCCCGATCTCAAGCAGGGACCCGAAATGGGCGTCGTCGTCCAAGCCTACCTGCGCGACTCCGCCCAAGACCTCGACGAAATCATCAAGCGCGCCAAAAAGGCCAAGAAGCGCATCAGCATCCGCCTGGTCAAAGGCGCCTATTGGGACTCCGAAACCGTACACGCCCACCAGCAACACTGGCAGGTCCCGGTCTACCAAGAAAAGACCGCCACGGATCACAACTTCGAACACCTCAGCACGGTCATCCTCAAGTCCAAGGGCGCCGTCAAACTCGCCATCGCCAGCCACAATGTCCGCTCCATTGCCCACGCCATGGCCCAAGCCGAAGCCCTGGGCCTGCCCAAAAACGCCGTCGAGTTCCAGACCCTCTTTGGCATGGCTGAGCCCATCAAGAAAACCCTCATCAAAATGGGCTACCGCGTCCGCGACTATACGACCGTCGGTGAGATGGTCCCCGGGATGGCCTACTTGGTGCGCCGCCTCTTAGAGAACACCTCCAACGAATCCTTCCTGCGCGCCAAGTTCGTCGAGGGCGACTCCCGCGAACGCCTCTTGGCCCAACCCCAGCCACAAAACGCGCCACCACCGACACCTCCCACCCCACCCTGGGGTGGCAACACCCCCCTCACCGACTGGCGCTTTCCCGAACCCCACCGCGATTTCAGCAAAACCTTGCTCAACTTCGAGAAAAAAGCGCTGGGGCAAAAAATCCCCGTGGTCATCGCCGGTGACAAGCGCCACAAAACCACCGTGGAACCCTCCCTCTATCCCGCCGATCCCCAGGTGGTCGTCGCGGAGTGTGCCTTGGCCGACAGCGCCGACATCGCCGAAGCCATCGCCCACAGCCGCAAGCATTGGCTCCGCTGGAGCCAGCGCCCCGCCCAAGACCGCGCCGACATCTTGCGCAAGGCCGCCAAAATCATGAACGACCGCCGCGCCGACCTCGCCGCACTCCAGGTCTTCGAGGTCGCCAAGTCTTGGGAAGAGGCCGACGCCGATGTCGCTGAAGCCATCGATTTCCTCAACTATTACGCCTATGAAGCCGAGAGACTCGCCCCCGGCATTCGCCTGGGCGAGGAGCCGGGCGAACACAACCTGTTGACCTATCAGGGGCTCGGCGTGGGCGCCATCATCGCCCCATGGAATTTCCCCTTGGCCATCGTCACTGGCATGACGGCGGCCGCCCTCGTCGCCGGCAACGCCGTCTTGGTCAAACCCGCACGCACCTCGCCGGCCTGCGCTTACGCCATGTTCGAAATCCTCCTCAAAGCAGGCATCCCCAAAGACGTCATCCACTTCGTCCCCTGTGTCGGCGCCCAGGTCGGCCCCCTCCTCGTCGAAGACAAAGACATCGATTTCATCACCTTTACGGGCTCCATGGAGGTCGGCATCGACATCCTCCAGCGCGCCGCCGTCGTCCAAAGTGGACAGCGCAACGTCAAACGCGTCGTCACCGAGATGGGGGGCAAGAACGCCATCGTCATTGACGACGACGCCGACCTCGACGAAGCCGTCACGGGGGTCGTCAAGTCCGCCTTTGGCTTCCAAGGTCAGAAGTGTTCGGCCTGCTCCCGGGCCATCGTCGTCGGAGATGCTTACGACGCATTCACCGCACGCCTCATCGAGGCCACCCGCTCCCTCCACATCGGCCCCCCCACCTCACCGCGAAATCTGGTCGGCCCAGTGATCGACGAGAAGTCCCAGCAGCGCATCATGGGCATCATCGAAGAGGCCACCCAGGACTTGACCGTCGGCATCTGCCGCAAGGAGGACCTGCCCGCGCACGGCTACTACGCCCCTCCCACGGTCTTCCTCGACTGCCCACCCCAACACCGCATCTGCCAGGAAGAAATCTTCGGCCCGGTCCTCGCCGTCATCAAAGCCAGCACTTTTGAAGAGGCCATCGGCATCGCCAATGACACGGCCTTTGGCTTGACCGGCGCCGTGTTCTCCCGCAGCCCCCTCCACATCGATTACGCCCGCATGCACTTCGACGTGGGCAACCTCTATATCAACCGTGGCTCCACGGGTGCCCTCGTCGGGCGCCAGGCCTTTGGCGGCTCCAAAATGAGCGGCGTCGGCTCCAAAGCCGGCGGGCCCGACTACCTGCGCCAGTTCATGGCCCCCAAGTGCACCACGGAGAACACCATGCGCCGGGGCTTCTCGCCTGAAACCCTCTAGGCCATCTCTCTTGGGCCGCGCCCATGGCGCGGCCCTCCCTCCTACGCAATAAAAGGTGTCCCATGACCGCGCCCACGCGCTTTGCCGCCGTTCGCACCATCATCGAAGCCTTCCTGGCCCAACCCGACGCCGAGGCGCTGCGCGCCGCTGCCGCCGACCTGGGAGTCCTCGACGGACGCGACATCGCCCTCGGCCAAGATGATGAGGCAGAGGCCCTCCTCGACTACTACCTCTTCGCCGCGTCTGCAGAAAATGGCCGCCCCCGCATTCACGCCTTCATCGCCGCGCCCCCCACGACCCTCTCACCCGATGGCCGCGCCCTCTTTGCCGCCCTCGCCCAGACCCACTTCTCCATCTTCGAGCGCCGCCCCTCGACCCACCCCAACCAGGGGGGCGTCCTGGTGCGCGACATCTTCTCCAGCGACGCCACCTATCTCCTTGAAGAAGGCATCCACCTGCCCATGGCCCGCGACGGAGACTATGCCGCCATGCGCTTGGTCCAGGTCGGCGATCGCTACGTCCACACCGGTGCCCCCATGGCGCTGACGGCGAGCTTGGTCAAAGGACTGCGCTCGCGCAAAGCCATCGCCGCCGTCGCCAACCAGCGTATCAAAGCCCCCACGGCCGCAGCGTCCTTGGAAGATGCCAGCCACGCCATCGACGACCGCGCCCTCCTCAAAGCCATCTTCGCCGCCAGGGCTGCGGCCGCGCCAGCGAAGACGCGCCTTAAGAAACCTAAGCGCTCGCTCAAACGGTAGCGCTGTGCCGTGTTGACGCACCTTTTGCTGGACAAGATGAACCACGTCGATATAATGCGCTCGTTTTTCCGATGACGAAAGTCAGTGCGGAAAAACGACGAAGCATAGCCTTCGTGTTCCGCGGTCGTCTAATGGCAGGACATTGGCTTTTGGTGCCAAGTATCTAGGTTCGACTCCTAGCCGCGGAAATTTTCGTCGCAAAATGATTAAGTCATAGCGAGGGTTACGCGCGCTGCCCGCTCGCGTTGATCACCTTTTGTCCACACTTGGGAGAAAGGGCCCCCACCCCCTCGAGCTCACCCGCCGCGGGGGCCCACAGCGCCACGCCCCGACGAGGAGCGCCCCGCTGAGCAGGACCGGCAACACAACTTGCGTGGATCCACGACCTGGGCAGCCAATCCCAACGCATCTCACGACGGGCGTTGCTGCTTTGCGCCGACGACTTCGCTATGCTAGTCCATGCGCCCGCCACCATGCGCAGCGCCATCACAGAGAGTCTGCGCCATCCGTGGCGCCACCAGGGTCCGCCATGCGCCACTCCCCTCGCTCTCATTTCTTCTCAGCCCTGTGCCTTTTCGCTTGCCTCGCGCTGTGGCCCGCCTGCGAGGCACCCCAGGGGCCGCCCGTGGTGACCAGCACCACACCGGCCCACCTGGAGCAGGGCAAGCAGATTTATCTCCATGGTAGCCATTTGGGTCACTATGATGCCCAGCGCTCGGCTTTCTTCATCGAGGGGCGCTGCGCCGACATTCTCTACTGGGGTGACCACCTGGTCATCGCGCAGATCCCCACGGGCATTGGCACGGGTCATCGCCTCGCCATGCTGCAGCGCCATGACGGCCAACGAAGCCTGCTGCCCTTGACCCTTCAGGGCCCAGACTTGCCCTCACAGCCACGGGCCTGCACCGCCTTCAGCGTGCTCCCCGAACCTGAACCCGACCTCCTCCCCCAAGATGACCTTCCCGAGCTCAGCCCCATCGACGCCCATGAGCTCACCCCCGAAATCACGCCAGATGCCACTAAACCCGATGCTTTCCGCTATGTGCGCATCATCGATGCCAGCTTCAACGACATCGGCCGCAACCCCGGTGCCGACATCGACGCCCTCATCGCCACCACCCCCGAGGGCCAACGCTTCACCGCGCTGAACGTCCACTTTTACATGGCTTGGCCTTTTGCGGTGCAGAACAGCGATCCCAACGCCGCGCTCGGTTGGCCCAACGCCTTCTACCTCTATCCTGACCTGAGCGAATGTTGGGTCTGGCAAGACTCCGTCGCCCTGGGTGGCGCCGGCATGCTCATCGTCGAGATGGCCCAGCCCATGCCACCGGGCACCCGCCTCGAGGTTTTAGAGGTGGGCGCCTGCGCCTATCTCGAAGATCTCTATGCCCTCCCCGAAGCTTTCGAGATCGCCGTCGGCAGCCACCCCGACCCTTCGGCTTCGTGGTGGGTCGTTGGCACCGGCGAGGGCCCCCTGGCGACCTTCATCATTCCCTAGGTTCCCGGAAGTGGCCGCGAAGGCGGGCGGGTGATGCTCATCTCCAGGCGCCGCACGCTGTCGCGGTAACGCTTGCGCGCGATGACGTCGTCTTTCAATAGGGCGTTGATGCGTCCTTTGATGACCATCTGGCGGTGCAGCAAAAGTATCGACCGGTCGCGCCCCGGTCCTGTCTGGGGGTTGAGCTCCTCGAGCTTGACCTCGAACAGCACCTGGGCCAGCGCTTGGCGGCGTTCTTCTGTCTCTGCCGCGTAGGCATCCAGCGCGTCGAAGAGCGCCGCTTTGCTCCCTAGGTTCGCTTCGAGGGTGTCGAGCAGGGCCTCCAGCAGGGCATCGTTCTCCGCCACGGGGTCGCGCACCGTCTCGGCGCGCCCCTCACAGGCGCCGCAGATGAGCGCACCCAGCAACAGAGCCCAGAGACTCCGTGGCCCAAGCCAAGTTGATCTTCGCAACGAGACTGCCATAATCCGCCCAAAGTGCGGACAGCATCGCGGCCCGCAAGCGCTCCTGCGCGGCCTGGTGCAACCCGGCTCTGCGCACGGACGACCGTATCCGCTTCGCCCGCCCATTGGCAAGGGAATCACGCACACGCCACGACGCCACATCGCTTGTGCGCAGCGCCTTCGTTCTCGCCACCCTCTTCCTCCTGCTGAACGCCCTTCTTTTTGTGGCGACAGCCTTCGCCCTGCAGCAAGTCCGCCCAAGCCAGCGCGACCTCGAGACCGCCAATGGCGATCGCCGCGCCGCCTTGGGCCTGCACCTCCTCAAAGCACCCGACCCTCACCCTAGCGGCCATCCATTGGGGTACCACCCGCTCCTGCCTCGGTCTCGGCTGGGTCTGCCGTGCCTTCGTCGCCGAGAGCGGCGACACGGTGGCCCTGGCCACTTCACCGTCCACGTCGAGGCCATGGAGCGCATGCGCATCGTCCGCGTACGCATCACGCCGCCCCCGAGCACGCCCGCCCCCCAGCGCTATGAATCCTTGCTCTCTGCTGCCGCCGCGTCGGGGTCCGCCTCAGGCGCCGCCACCGCGGGGTGCTTGGCCTCGGTAATCACCAAGCTGTGCGCCGTCTTACCGCGCCCCTCGAACTCGAAACACTTGTAGCACAGCGCCTGATCCTTGGGTTCGGCTTCTGTCGCCGCCAACACCACCCAGCCGCCGCCCAGCCCCCGCACCTCGAAGGCATCCCAGTTGAGGCGAGTGCCACAGTAATGGCAGCGGCCATTGCGGGCTTTGTAGAGTGTATAGCGTTCCTTCTCGTCCATGGACCTTCTCCCGACTTTCATCCGTGGCAAACGACGCTTCTCTCGGCAGAAGCGCTACTCTTCGTCCTCTCCGACTCCCAACCGCGCCTCGAGGGTCACCACCCGCTGGCGCAGCTCATTCATCTCTCGCTTCAGCTCCGACATATGGGTGAACGCATCCAAAGCCTCCCGCACCCGCTCGTCGACCCGCTTTTGCATCTCTTCGAGATTGCGCTGGAGCGCCTCGATGGCCTCCAAGACCGTCTGCCGCCCCTCGTCGAGCGCATTGGCCTTGGCCTTGAGCCTGCCCACTTGACGCACCGCTTCACCGCGGAGCTGGCTCACGGGCTGGCTAAAACGCTGGAAGAGCTCCGCTGGCGCTTGCACCAGGTTGCGCAGGGCGTGCCGCGACAAGCCCTTCTTCTCACGCTTCTGCTGCGCATAGAGGATCTGCGCCAAGGTCACGTTGGTCAGATCCTCTTTGCTTTTATTATCGATGACCTGCACCTCCTGCCCACCCCGCACGATCTCCGCCAGCTCGTCCAGCGTGATGTAGCGACTGCGCGCCGTATCGTAGAGCTTGCGGTTGGAATAGCGCTTGATCAGCAGGGGCACCTGCCCCTCAGCATCACTCATGGAAGACCTCCCACCACCTGACAACCACCCCAGCAGGGCTCACTTCGCACCATCTCCGGGGATCACGGCGATCGCCTCGATTTCCACCTTGGCATTGCGCGGCAAACGCGCCACCTCCACGGTCGAGCGCGCAGGCGGCGCATCTTTGAAGCGCTCTGCATAGATCTCGTTCACCGCCGCAAAATCATCCATGTCGCGCAAAAAAATCGTCGTCTTCACGATATGCTCAAAGCTCAACCCAGCAGCCGCCAACACCGCGCCGAGGTTGTCCAACGCCTGACGCGTCTGCGGCCCCACCTCTGGGCTCACCAGCTCACCCGTCTCCACGTTCATCCCGAGAGAGCCTGAGCTAAACAAAAAGCCATTCACCGCCACAGCTTGTGAATAGGGACCAATGGCCTTGGGGGCCTTATCGGTCGCCACGATGAGTTTCTCCATCAACCTCTCCTCCCGGGGCTATGCTTGCCCCTGCATCTTGCGCTTGAGCGCCGCCAACATGTCCTCGGCCGCCACCTCGCGCGCAACGTTCCGCAGCGCCTCATCGGAGGGATTCACCCCCAGCGCCTGAAAATCCTCCAGCAAAGACTCGGCATTCGCCAGCGCCTGGCTCCCATCTTCGGGCTGACGGGCCACCGCCAGCAACACCTCACGTTCCTGCGCATGGCTCTCCGCCTCGCTCTGCGCAAGCCGCCTCGCCTCTTCCAGCGCCAGCACCTGCGCCTCGGCTTCGGCGACCAGGTCAGCCACTCCCTTGCGGCGCGCCAAGTCCACCCGCGGCCGCCACAGCGCCAGCCCCTCCTCAGCCGCCTCCTGACGCTGCCGAGCTCTCTTCTCCAAGACCTTCAACGCGGTCAAGCGCTCAATATCTATGGGATCCACGGGCCTGGTCATAGCGCTCCTCACTCGGCGGAATGGCCCCGCAACCCTGGGGCACACTTCGTCGACCGCCGCCCAAGGGGGCGTCACGCGACGTGACGAGATTATCCCGCCTGTACCGCAGCGACACAAGGCCGCCGCCAGTGGTGCTTTCGCGCCCACCAGCGCCCCACCCGTCCCCCGTCTGGCCTCACCTCAACCGCCCCCGAGCTTCTGGGCGCGCTCCCCCCCCCAGAGCCCCCGCCAGAGCGCAGCCCCCGAACCAAGCTAGGGGCACGCCCCAACTTCCATCCCCGCCGCAGGGTGAACGTCGTCGCCACCCTCGCCCGTTTCCAGCAGACACTCACCGGCGCTGACGTTGACCGTGTGGCTATTGGACCACAGCTTCATCGCCCCTTGCAGTACCCGCATGCCCCCCTCTTGGAGCACTTCGATCCGGGCCTGATCCAGAAGGGCAATCCCCAACACGTCATCGCCCATCCAGCTCTCGAGCTCCATTTTGTCAGCCACGGCCTGGAAGGACATGCCCATGAGCAACTCGAAGCTCGGTGTCACCGAGAAAATGGGGCCCGCAGCACCGGGCTCGATGCTCAAATCGAAGCGCCGCCCTGCGTCTTTGTTGACGTCGAGGGTCAACACCACTTTGCCATCCAGCTTGACCACCGAAGACTGGCTCCCCAAGCCCACGCCTTGCACGTCGATGCGCTGATCACCGGCGTTGAAAGACACGGCGCCGCTCGCCCCGGCCAGGTCAATCTCCATCACCATCTCTTCAGTCGAAGTCTCGTAGCAATCGAAATCCTGCAGGTTCTCATTCCACTCGCAGCTCATCTCCCCCGATTTCCACGGCACCTTGAGGTAGACCCGCTTCATGTCCACGCTCCCTTCGACCCGGCGATTTTGGCCGTCGATCCGCATCTGCATCGCGTTGGGGGCCGCGTCGATCTGCGCCACCACACCCTCGATGTCCAAAGCGATCTTCTGCACCACCCCCACCTGGACGCTGAAGTCTTTGGCGCCATGCCGCGTC
>Ga0334883_1002948_pt1 | contig 19398 bp, 16 predicted proteins | sample GraSluR1_MG_6_FD_207230 | JGI IMG/M metagenome (GOLD analysis project Ga0334883, IMG submission 207230) | Sludge microbial communities from methane-producing bioreactor in Wageningen University, Netherlands - Granular Sludge_09_05-R1 | ecosystem: Engineered > Bioreactor > Anaerobic >...
CCTCCTCGACGAGCCTTCTTCCCACCTCATCCTCGGAGAAGAGCATCCCTCCGGATGCCATGATCTGCCTTGAGAACTCGGGGTTTGAGCCGACGTCCCTCAGCTCCAGGGGGTAGTTGACGGCTATGCCGTAATCGCCGACGGTGTATATCCCCCGGCTATCCGGAGTGATGACTGCGCGGTACCTGTTCTCCCCCACCTTATCCACCTGCGCCGATCCCAGGTTCGGAGGGCTCGGGCTCGTTATGATGATCTCGAGAGGCGACCGCTCCCACCCGTCCTCAGCATCGATCCTCCCGGCCTCGGGCCTCGGGTCGCCGATGGCCCAGTTCACCGTCCTGGACGGGAGCTTCGAGTTCTCGGCGGAGTAAAGCTCCGCAGCCCAGGCAGAGCCGTCGTCGGTGGTGACCGCCGCAACCCTTCCGAGGCCGTACCTCCAGGTGGTGACGATCGGCTTTCCGTCGAGCATCGCCACTAGCTTCTGGCTCCCTGACTTGGGGGTGACGTCGTTGAAGCCGGTGGCGTTGGCGGCGATGGTGAGGTCTGCGGTGATGTAGTGGTTCTGATTCAAGATCGATAGGCAATACCCTCCGGCCGAGACCTCTTCCTCATCAACTTCCGGCGGCCTCTCCTCTGCAGGCCTATCTTCGGCCCTGATGGTGACGGAGCCGGGGTATACGGCGGAATGGTATCCAGCTCCGCTTCGGGAGGCGAGGTCCCTGAAGCTTCCGGGGGAGGATTCGAAGGACTTCACCTCCACCAGGTGAACCGTCGCCTCCATATCCCTGATCATCCTCGCAGACTCCTCGAAGACCTCGGGGTACTCCCGGATCCGGCCGTCGGATATGACGATGACCTCCCCGTCGCCGCCGGTGGAGTTGAGGATATCCCAGGCGAGGGCGAGGCCGATATCCATCTGGCTCTCCTCCTGGGCCCCGGCCTGGGGTGAGAGGCTCGATATCCGATCCGAGATCATCATCTCCCTTCCTGGGATGATGATGGGGGTGAAGACTACGAAGGCCTCGGTGCCGAAGACGACGAGGGCGACCCGGTCGTCCCTGAACTCCGGGGACTTGAGCAGCTCGATGGCCAGGGACTTCTCGTAGTCGAGGAAGGTGGCGCCCCCCACCACCATCTCGCCTCGGGTGCTTCCGGATATGTCCATGACGATCACAGTCGTCTTCCCCCCCTCGAAGATGCTGGGGACGGACCTCACCGGGAGGATATCTTCGAGGCTGCTGTTCCTATAGTCGCCGAATTCGTAGGAGTCTCTGCCTCCCACCACCACAAGACCTCCGCCTTCCCTGACGTAATCCCGGAGGCCGGCGAGCTCCGGGTGGTACTTCTGGTCGTCCAGGATCACTGCCTTGAACCTCTTGCCCCCCTCCCCCAGCAGGTCTCTTCTGAAGGCGGGCTCGACGGTGAGCCTGTAATGGTCCGTTAAGACCTGGGAGAGGGGCGAGGACCCTTCGGCCACCAGGAGGACCTCGGGCTTGGGGACGACGTATACGGCCTTCTGGTACCGGTCGTTCTCCCCGGTGGCGTCTTGCGGGAAGCTTATCGCCGCCTCCAGGAGGTGGGTTCCCGTCGAAGGGAACCTGTGGGAGATCTTGACGGAGGCGGACCTCCCCTCCCCGGAGATCCTCCCCTGGTATATGACGGAGTTGTCGGCCCTGACTGTGAGCTGCCCCTCGAACTCGCCGCCGGAGCTTCTCACCACGACGGTGAAGGGGTAGTCTCCTCCCAGGACGGCGGTGTTCGTCCCTGAGATCTCGACGCTATAGTCGTTCCTCGTCGGCACCATCTCCAGGGCGAAGACGGTGGTGTTGGCAGACCTGGCCAGGGCGAGGGCCTCCTCTACGTCCCTGCCCTGGTTGCTGTAGCCGTCGGTGACCAGGAGGAGGGCTCCTCCCGGCTGGGCGTACTGGAGGATCTTATCCCCCAGGGGCGTCGACATCCCCGAGAAGGTTCTGATCTGAGAGTCGGGGAGGTCCGCATGGACCCTGGCGGCGGCGTTCCCATCGAAGATCTCCATCGATGCGGTGAGGTCCGAGACGACGGTTATGATCGGCCGCCTCGTCTCCGTCGTCTCCGTCACCGTGACGTATGGGTTGGCGAGGGCTACCACCAAAAGGACGAATATAGCCGTCCTGCTGAGGACGAGGAGCCTCTTCTTCTCCCACCGCAGGCTGGCCGCCCCACCGATCAATATCAGGGGCACCAGCCAGAGGAGGCGGGGCTCTGAAAAGTAGACGCCCTCCATCAAACCTCTCGCCTCCTTCGGAGGATCAACAGCTCCAGGACGATGAGGCAGAAGGCCGCCAGGAGGAGCCAGGAAGATAGGTCCCTCTCGATGAGCATCTCAGAGCTCTCCTTCTGGGTGAAGGTCCCCAGGTTCAGGGTCCTCGTCGCCATGAGGTTCGACTCGACGGGATCGTACATGTTGGCGACGATGGTCCTCCCCTGGAACCGATAGACCCCCACCATGTCCAGGAGGAGGACGTCGGTGGTGATCCTCCCGTCGGGGGCCTCGACGGTCGTCGTCTCCCCCAGCCTTATGATATCGCCGGTCCTCCGGTTGGAGTCTGAGACGTCGGGGACGTTGGTGAGCCAGTTCGTCATCTCATACCAGAATATCGGGTACTCCGGCCTCTGGTAGAAGTCCGACATCTCGGAGGATAGCCCCAGGTAGACGACGGTGCCGCTCCCGAGCCTCCAGTACGATATGACGGGGACGCCGTTCGCCTCGGCGATGGTCACCGACCCCTGGCGGGGGGCGGCCTGAAGGTAGCTGTAGACCCCCACCTCGTCGAGGTGAACATCTTCGGCGAAGACCGGGTTTCTCGTCCAGAGGGGTGCGGACTCGTTGACGACCCCCGCGATCCTGACGGGTAGGTAATCGGGGCTCTCGGACCCGTTGGAGCCGACGTAGACGACGTTGCCGCCGTCGTAGACGTACCGGTTCAGCCTGCCGTCGGAGCCGCCTCCTTCCGTCACCACCAGATCGAAGCCTCCGTAATCCCCGGAGCCACTGACGGTGATGGCGGGGATCGACCTGAGGGCTGAACTGACCGGCCCCACCTCTCCCAGGTAGAGGACTCTCCGGTCCCCGATCTCCGGGGCGTAGACGTAGGCCCGATCGTCGAAGGATATGGCGTCATCGATCTCCAGTGTGACGGTGGTGACGCCGGGGAAGGCGTCGAAGGTGATGTAGCTGTCGCCGCCGGCGTCTATCGTCCTGATGGTGGTGGAGGTGCCCGCCAGCCCCTCGATCCTGATGGGGACCGTCCTCGTCCCGCCGTAGTTTCTCACGAGGCATGTATAGTTGAGGACTTCGCCGTAGCTGACGATCCAGCCGCCGATGATCCCCACGTTCTCCCCTTCTCCCCCGGAGTCGACGAAGACGACATCCGTCCCTTCGCTGACGATCAGCCCTCTCGTCACCTGGGGGTCGTCGCCGGTCCAGCTCAAGAAGTCGGATATCACCAGGATCGAGCCGCCGTCGGCACCCAGGAGGCTCTTGGCCATCATCATGGCGGCGGAGAGGTCTGTTGAGACCGCCCTCGGGTAGAGGGATTCGAGGGTCGACCTTGCCTGCTGGCTGTTCCCCTCCCGGAGGGCGACGATGGGGATCGTCTCCGCCAGGACGATGCTGATCCGATCCTGGCCGGCGGTGTACTGCAGGAATATCTCCTTTGCCTCGTCGAAGCTCGCCTCCATGCTGGCGGAGAGGTCTATCACCACCACCAGGTGACCTTCTTGGGTCCCCCTCGCCACAGTGAAGGGGCCTGCGGCCGCCAGGACGAGAAGTACGATCACCAGAAGCTGTATCCAGAAGAGGGGGTCGTTTATCAGCCGGTTGAGGGAGGCTGTCGGCTTTGCATCCCCCACTTTTATGAATGCCGTCGAAGGGAAGGGCTGGTCTTTGGGCTTGGGCCTGATCATGTAGAGGATGATCAGGGGGATGGCGCTCAGGAGGCCCAGGAGGGCGAGGGGGAAGCTGAAGGGCATCATGGACCTTACGCCGACGACCGAGAAAAGGTTTGCGCAAAAAATGTTTGCGCGAAATATGTTTGCGCGAAATATGGGGGATCGGCCTGCCAACATTCTTAATACGATTGACGAATACATGTTTTCCTCTGATCCTGGAGATCGAGGTGGACGATAATGATCAGCGTCATGGAAGTCTATCAGCTCCTCCCAAAGACCAACTGCAAGAAGTGCGGCCTTCCCACCTGCATGGCCTTCGCCGTCGAGCTTCTGGGAAAGAGAAAGGCGATCGAGGACTGCACGCCTTTGGTGGAGGAGGCGAAGTACGAAAAGAAGTTGGAGGGGCTCAGGGAGCTTCTCGCCCCCATATTGAGCGCCGACGCCACCGAGACGGGGATGGTGATTCACGAAGAGAAGTGCTACGGATGCGGCAACTGTGTCGTCGCCTGCCCCGTCAACGTCGCCAACGATCCCAAGGGAACGGCCATCGGCCGGGGCCCCGTCAGCGGCAAAGCGATCCTGGTGGTGGAAGACGGCGTCGTCAAGTGCGTCAACGTCGACGAATGCAGGCGTTTTGGTCCCGAGAAGGTCCTCTGCAACGCCTGCATCGCGACCTGTCCCAGCAAGGCGATCGAGTTCATCTAGGTGATAATTATGGCGTTCTGTACAGGCTGTTCATTGCTCTGCGACGATATCGTGGTGGATCATCTCGATGGGGTGGTCAAAAAGACGATGAACCTCTGCCGGAAGGGGCGGGCCCACTACGCCTCCCTCACCGTCGAGAGGCTCCGCTCGACCGTCGGAGGCTGCGAGGTCCCCCTCGAAGAGGCTGCCGGTTCGGCGGCGGAGCTTCTGGCTGGGGCTGAAAACCTCCTCATATTCGGCCTCGGTTCCTCCTCCCTGGAGGCCCAGGGGGGCGGGGTCGAGCTGGCAAAGAAGCTCGGCTCCGCCATCGATGATCCCTCCTCTTTCTCTCAGGGGGCGATAATGGAGAAGATCCTGGCGGGGGAGGTTCCTTCATGCACCCTCGACGACGTACGAAACTATGCCGACGTCTCCATCTTTTGGGGGGACGATCCCTCCAGCAGCCACCCCCGCCACCTGTCCCGGTTCTCCTACTTTCCCCGGGGCGAGAAGAGGCAGAGGGGGTACGAGGAGGATCGGGAGGCGATCGTCGTAGACGTCCGGAGGTCGCCGACGGCTCAGATCGCCGCCGACGGGTTCTTCAAAGTCCCGCCGGGAGGAGACGCCGATTTCGCGGAAGCGCTCTCGTCCGCCCTCGGCGGCAAGATACCGAAGGTGGAGGACAAAAAGAGGATGCTGAATCTGGCGACGAAGCTGCGGAAGGCGAAGTTCGGCGCGATATTCACCGGCCTCGGCCACGCCGAAGCCGTCAAGGGCGATATCGACTGGTTCATCTCCCTGGTGGGGAGGTTGAACGAGGTCAGCCGGTTCTCCATCATCCCGACGCTGGGAGAGTACAACACGAGAGGGTTCAACCAGACCCTCTTCGACGAGACCGGCCACGTCAACTCCGTCTCATTCAAGGAGGGGGTCGGCTCCGGTCCAAAGTTCGGGATCGCCAGGTTCTTGGACGTCTGCGACGGAGCCATGATCGTCTCCTCAGACCCCGCCGCCGTCCTCCCCGGACCCCTGGCAAGGAAGCTGGCCAGGGTCCCCATGGTGGCGGTGAACTCCTCCAGAAACCTCACCACAGACCTCGCCGAGGTGACTGTCCCCGTCGCCATAGCAGGCATCGAGGCCGGTGGGTCTGCCCTCCGGACCGACGGGGTGAAGGTGGAGTATGACGCCTTCGCGGAGTCGGATTACGTCTCCGACGCCGAGGTCGTCAGGATGATCATGGAGGCGGTTTAGATGGCAGAAGGAAGAGAGTTGACGGTGGTCACCTTCAGGGGGATCTTCCAGGAGGTGCAGGAGGCGCTGGGGATCTATAGCGACGGGTATCGAGACGAGAGCGCCGTCGTCTTCCTGGACGGGGGGGACGCGTCGGGTCTGGATGTAGAGGCCGGCAGCCCCGTCCGGATGGAGACCGATTATGGGGCGGTGGTGGTGGCGGCGAAGATCTCCGAGGACCCCCATCCCGGCGTCGCCTTCATGCCCAAGAGCCCCTGGTCGAGCCAGCTCCTCTCCGGCGATACCGGCGAGAGGGGGGTTTTGGAGATGAAGAGGTTCACGGCGAGGGTCTCTTCATCCGACGAGGGACCGACCTCCATCGCCGAGATCGGAGAGATGATCAGGGGAGGATGACCCTTGGAAGTGACCAGATGAACCTTTTATCGATATCCGACCTATCCCCCCAGGAGATCGGAGCGATCCTGGACCGGGCCGACGACCTGAAGGCCAGGAGGGGCGACCCTTCCGCCAGGTCGATCCTGGCGGGTAAAAGCCTCGCCGCCATCTTCGAGAAGCCCTCCACCAGGACGAGGGTCTCCCTGGAGGTGGCGATGACCGACCTCGGGGGGCACGCCCTCTATCTCGGGAAAAACGACCTCCAGCTCGGCCGGGGCGAGACGCTCCCCGACACCGCCCGGGTCCTATCCCGGTTCGTCCACGGGATCGCGGCCCGGGTCTACGACCACAAGACCGTCGAGGAGCTGGGCCGCCACGCCGCCGTCCCGGTCATAAACGTCCTCTCCGACCAGGAGCACCCCTGCCAGATCCTGGCGGACCTGATGACGATCCGGGAGAGGTTTGGGCGGCTCTCAGGGCTGAAGGTCGCCTGGGTCGGCGACGGGAACAACGTCTGCAACTCGACGATCATCGCCGCCGCCATGATGGGGATGGAGATCGTCGTCGCCTCTCCCCCGGGCTACGGGCCAAACCGTAAGATATTAGATCATGCTGATCGTCTTGGAGGTGGGACCGTCGTCGTCACCGACCCCGTCAAGGCCGTATCCGGCGCCGACGTCGTCAGTACCGACACCTGGGTCTCCATGGGCGACGAGGACGATGCGGTCAGGAGGGTGGAGGCCTTCCGACGCTACCAGGTCAACGCCGACCTCCTCAGCCACGCCAGCGACGGAGCCATCGTGCTCCACTGCCTCCCCGCCCACCGGGGCCAGGAGATCACCGACGAGGTTATGGACGGGCCAAAGTCCGCCATCCTCGACCAGAGCGAGAACCGGCTCCATTCGGCCAAGGCGGTGCTGGAGAGGTTCCTGGTCTAGAATCGGGGACCATCTGGTGGACTGTCCAGGTCTTTTCAGTCAGCGTCAAGATGATATTCTGATAGCGGGGGTTGCCAAGCGGTCAAAGGCGCAGGGCTTAGGACCCTGTCCTGCAGAGGTTCGTGGGTTCGAATCCCATCCCCCGCACCAATTTACCTTTGGATGCAGGTGGTTTTTGGGACTTGTTCATTCAATTTAGGACGGCCCCCTTCAAATACCGGGGGAGTTTTGGCACTGGAATTCGTGAGCGCAATTTTTAAAAATCATGCAATTATGTATAATGTAATCTTTGCGATAGAGAAAAAAGATCATAAGAGTTCCTTCGGAATTCAGGGGTTCGGTTTTGGCTCCTTCAGCACATGAAAGCTCTGCACATGAAAGGATCGCATAGGTGGGTGGCAATGTTGAATAGATCATCTCTCTTGGCGGCGTGGGCGCTTCTGATCCTCGTCTCGCCCTGGATCGGGTCTGCGGCCTCTGAGGAGGAGCCGCAGCTCTTCGTCTCCTCCTCCTCAGCATCGGTGACGATTACCGGAAATGTGGTCCCTTCGACTCCTCCTATCACTCCGGTTACAAACCCCGCGGCCACATTCTGCGTCGATCAGGGTTACAGCTACGAGATCAGGACCGATCCGTCTACTGGGGACCAGGCAGGATACTGTATCTTCCCCGACGAGAGCGAGTGTGAGGAGTGGGCCTTCTTCCGGGGGAGCTGCTCGCCCCCCTCTCCTCCTGCCGGCCCTCCGGAGGGGCCGATGGAGGAGCCTCTCGCTCCTCCGGTGCCCACAGGTGATGGTGAGGATGATGACGGGCCAATGAGGTCGATGGAGGCCCCGGAGGTGGATGAGATACGGGAGGAGATGGAACCCCTCCTGGAGAAGGAGGCGGCAGGGACACTGACGGCGGAGGAGGCGGCCGCCCTCGCATCGAAGAGGCTGGAACTTCTGGATGCAGAAGTCGCCCTCCTGGAGGCTAAGGGGGCGACCCTCGCTGCGGAGATGGCGTGGCTCGACCTCGAATCGAGGCGGCTTGCCCTGGAGGCGGAGAGGTTGGCCCTGGTCCTGGAGGGCAAGAGGATCGAGAGGAGAGGGCTCTTCGGCCTCTCTATAGAGGGCGACGAAGCTCGCTTCGCCGAGATCGAGCTTATCCTTCTGATCATTGACCTGTCCCTTGAGGAGCTGGAGATCGAGGAGAGGGCCATGTCGGGGACTGCCTGGCCCGAGGATGAGGGGAGGCTAGCGGAGCTCGCCGAGGCGATAGCCTACCTGGGGGGGCGGGTGGCCGGAGGCGTCGGGCCTTCCGAGGAGGTCTGAGGGGTGCCGGAGGCGGACGCTCCCCTCTCCACCCCAGGATCTCTGGCAAGGCCGTATGGTCCGGGGTCAAATCTCATTTTTTCGGATGTAATCCTCCCGATCCGTCCATCGATCCACACGATGACGGAGGATATAAAAAACTTTAATAAAACTTAATTTATTAATCCAGGAGCTCAAGCACGAAGAGGCTTACTCCTCAACTATGGGTGGGAAGATTATGAGCAAAATGAAGAAGAGTTTGTGGCTTATGCTCCTGGTAGCCGCTCTCCTCTTGGGGACGGTGGATATGATCTTGATTGAGGAAGCCACAGCGTTGATCGATGGCAGCCTCGGCGTCACGGCGGCAGGTCCGTGGAAGCTGATGGTGAACAAGCTCGCTGGGATGGCTGAGCTTTCTGATTAGTCCCTCTCTTTTTTGCGGCTTGGCGATAGAAAGGCCAATCCTCAAGTCCCGCGCCGCGCCCCTTCCTCCCCGCCGCCCCGCATCGGGAGCCCCGCCGGCGTCGGATCGCCCCGCGCCATTCGCCGACGGCGCCTTCTCTCCCATCGGAGCCTGGGGCAGAGGGCTCGCAAAGGCCGGGCGAAGCGGGGCGGAGCTAGGGGAGTTCGAGGAGCGGGCGCGCGGCGGAGGGGTGGCGGCGCGAGGTATACGGAGACGGCCGCAGCGGCTGGGGTCCGATCATCTGCCGATATCCTCCGAAGCCCTCCGGGGGCGGGGACGGGGAGGGGGATGTAGGAGATATTATATAAAAATACGTCGAAATTACTAACCCCGCTCATCTTCCAAGAAGAGCGTCTCCACTTCATCCAAGATATCCAAAAGGCTTCTCTCTGCTGATCCTACTATCCCATCTGGGGCATTCTTATGGTGCGGAAAAGTGGAGGTATGGTGGTGAGGTGCATCATCGTATCTGAATATCATCTCGCCAGCGTTGTTCATCAGGTGGAACCTGTATTTCAATCGGGACCCTCCCTTCAGATACTCCATGAACTCGAGGACCGACCCATCGATGAGGAGGGACCTGCCCCGGGCCATCCCCTCTGAGGAGCTGAACTCCAAAAGATCGATCTTTTTATCGGCCACGATCTGGGACGCCCTGATCCGGAGTTCAATATATTTAAAATAATCTAAAAATCAAGAATAAAGCACCGCTCTCGCCTTATCGAGTTCCTCTTCGATGACGGTCCTGCCTCTTAGGAGCCCCCACCACTCGAAGCAATCCTGAGAATCTCCAAGCTCTCCCCTCTCAAACCTTCTCAAGAACTCCTCGGAATCCATCCCAAATCTCCGCTCAAAGTCCCTGATCTCGTCGTCCGTCCTCCTCTTCTTCATCTCCAACAGTCCAATCTCCCTCGCCAGAGACCTACAGATGATGGGATCTGCCTCTTCAGATGCGATGATGCTCATCGGAATGGATCTTTGGTCTCGAATTGATATAAGAGATCTGGAACGGCGGGGTCAGATCCTCGCGGGCATTGAGCCTCGCGGTTCTGGTCGCATCCAGCCCATCGAGGGGCGGGGCTGGTTGCGGGCGGGACCGTCGCAGGGCCGGGCGGATGAGGGCACCGGTGCAAGGCGAATTTTCCGATCCGTCGATCGAATTAGCCTTATGATCCCGAAAGAGGGGAGATGGGATATGCACCTTCGATATCGGCCATCGGGATAAGCTCTGGGCAGGTAAAGGGGGCTTTCAATAGTTCGACGATCAGCTCACCTTCGCCCTGATCTCGGCGATGGACGCCTTGATCTCGGCGATCTCCCGGCGGAGCTCCTCGTACTTCTCCTCCATGCTGCCGTTCTTGAGGGTTGATATGATCTCTTCCCTCTCGCTGCGTGCCTCATATCGGGCGGTTGAGACCTCCTCTTTTATGGCTCCTATCTCGGATGTGTCATCTTTGATATTTTTGAGGATAGATATTGTAGCGTCTTGCTTATCCAGCATCTTCTTTCCTATGGCAAGATTCTCCTTTCCTACTGCCAGGTTCTCCTTTCCTACTGCCAGGTTCTCCTTTCCTACTGCCAGGTTCTCCTTTCCTACTGCCAGGTTCTCCTTTCCTACTGCCAGGTTCTCCTTTCCTACTGCCAGGTTCTCCTTTCCTACTGCCAGGTTCTCCTTGCCTACTGCCAGGTTCTCCTTGCCTACTGCCAGGTTCTCCTCGCCGAGCTCGACGCTTCTTGTGAGCAGCCTAACCGCTACGTCGAAACGCTCTCCCAGCTCCTCCTGCCAGTCCCCCCTCAGGATCTTGAAGTAGGGGAACTCGCCGGTGGCAGAGGCCCAGCTGACCTCCAGGTCCCGGACCTGGATCGGTCCCCTCTTAATTCTCAGAGCTCTTAGGAACTCCTTGAGGGGCTCCTCCTCCCCTTCGGCGACGATCCGGACGTCGTAGGGCTCCTGGTTCTCGACGGTCCCCGAGAGGCCGAGGTCCCGGCCCAATTTCTCGACCAGGTCCCGGAAGCCGACCCGCTGGACGTCTCCGGAGGCGATGATCTCGACTCGCTCCATATCTCCTCGTCCATAGGCTCTCCTTCCATGTTAGGGTGTCGGTCGGAGCCTTTCCGCCCAGCCGACGAGCCGTCCAGCCGACCGGCCTCATCGCCCTGCCTCGCCACCGCCCTCGACGACGCCGGGGCGAGTGCTGTGGGGGTATCTCGCCCTCGTCCCCCCGCCTCCCGCTCCCCTCCGCCGGCCCCGCCTCTCCCCTCCCCGCTCCTGCGGCCGCCTCCGCCTCTGTCTCTGCCTCCGCCCCTGCTCCCACCCCGGCCGCTTCCTTCTCTCCTCTCTCCTCCCCCCTTCCTCCTCTCTCCTCCCCCCTTCCTCCCCGATACGGCCCCGGGGCAGTCTGCGCCGTGGACGAGAAGACTTATATCAAAATAAGGCCCAGACCTCCATCTATGGAGCGGTCTGTCATCCTCGTCTCGGGTAGGGTCCAGAAGGTCGGCTACAGGTCCAAGGTCATAGCCCTGGCCCAGGAGATGGGGATCACCGGGTGGGTTGGAAACCTCCCCGACGGGAGGGTGAAGGTCGTCGCCGAGGGTGATGCTGCGGCCCTGGGCCGGTTCGCCTCCGCCCTGAAGGTCAAGAACGCCCTCGTCGACGTCTCGGACGTCGAGGTGGAGCGGCACGATGCCACCGGCGAGTTCGACGACTTCTCGAAGCGCGTGGATAGGGGGGAGACGGACTCGAGGCTCGACAGGTCTGCCGAGCTCCTTAAAGAGCTGATAGACGTCACCAGGGACGGATTTTGCCGGATGGATGGAGGGTTTCGGGATCTCGGCGAGAAGATGGACCGGATGCTCGATAAGCAGGACCAGATGCTCGATAAGCAGGACATAATGATCGACAAGCAGGACCAGATGCTCGACAAGCAGGACGAGACGACGGGAGAGGTCCGGGGGCTGCGGTCCGACATGAGAGGAAGCATCGATACGCGGCTTGAGCGGATCGAGACGGCCCTGAAGGAGAAGGGGATCATCTGAGGGGCCGGGCCGTCCCCCCGTCCCTCCGCCCCCTGGCCCTCTCTTTCCCCTCCCGCTCCAGCGGCCGCCTCCGCCTCCGCCCCTCCCCACCCCGGCCGCTTCCTCCCCGTCTTCCTTCCTCCCCGTCTTCCTTCCTCCCCGTCTTCCTTCCTCCTCGACTCGTCCTCTCCTCCTCCCCGCCCCTCCCTCTCCTCCTCCCCCTCCTCGCGCCTCCGCCCCGCCGGGGCCGGGCGGGTTAAAATACGAATGTACATATATATACCCAAGTCCTCCCCCTCCGGCATCACGCCTTTTGCCAGTGGCGCGGATCAACTCGAAAATTTGGCCCGGACCACCCCGGCAGAACTATATAATATAATAATGACAAACTTTCGTAGATCTGCGGGGCCGGACCCCCGCCGCAGCCCCCGGATTTCGCCCCTTCCCGCCCCGCCGCCGCATCCTCGGTTCCGGGGGGAGTCTAGCGGGTCCGTTTCGCGGATTATCAAGAAAGATGGCCGGTGGCGGTGGCGGTGGACCGCCTTTTTTACCGGGGGGGTGAATCTTCAAACTGGAAACTATTCCTATCGTCTCTTCCAGTCTGCCCGATAAGTCCCCCGGTGAGTCCCCGCCGGTGACGAGAAGACTTATATCAAAATAAGCCCCTGACCTCCTCTTATGGAGCGGTCTGTCATCCTCGTCTCGGGTAGGGTCCAGAAGGTTGGCTACAGGTCGAAGGTCATAGCCCTGGCCCAGGAGATGGGAATCGTCGGATGGGTTGGAAACCTCCCCGACGGGAGGGTGAAGGTCGTCGCCGAGGCAGATGCTGCGGTTCTGGACCGGTTCGCCACCGCCCTGAAGGTCAAAAACGCCCTCATCGACGTCGAGGCCGTCGAGGTGGAACGGCACGATGCCACCGGCGAGTTCGACGACTTCTCGAAGCTTGTGGATAGGGGGGAGACGGACTCGAGGCTCGACAGGTCTGCCGAGCTCCTCAAAGAGCTGATAGACGTCACGAGGTCCGGGTTTTCCGGTCTGGGGCAGAAGATGGACCGGATGCTCGACAAGCAGGATGAGACTATAGCGGCGATTAAGGGGATCGATTCCAAGATGGACCGGATGCTCGATAAGCAGGACATAATGATCGACAAGCAGGACCAGATGCTCGACAAGCAGGACATAATGATCGATAAGCAGGACCAGATGCTCGACAAGCAGGACGAGACGACGGGAGAGGTCCGGGGGCTGCGGTCCGATATGAAAGGGAGCTTCGATATGCGGCTTGAGCGGATCGAGACGGCCCTTAAGGAGAAGGGGATCATCTGAGGGGCCGGGCCTCCTCCCCGCCGCCCCTGCCCTCTGCCCCCCGCCGCCCCCGGTCGCCTCCTCCTCCTTCTCTTCATCCTTCTCTTCTCCTCTCTCCTTCTCCTCCTATCCCCACCCTTCCTCCCCGCCCTCTCCTCCCTTCCCCCTCCTCCTGAGGCTCCGCCCCGCCGCCGACCCGCCGACCTGCCGCCGGTTCGGACCGCCCGCATCTCCGGCCGGGGATGGAGGAGGTCTTCCGGGATCGCCCCCGCCCATCCGGCGGGCCGGGCCGGCCCCGACCGGCGCGAAGATAGGAGGGACTTGCGGCCGGGGAAGGTGTGCATATTTTGTGATGTGGCTGCTTTGTCATTCTAAAGCAGAACCGCCCTCCGGCCCCGCGGTCGGGTCTCCTCCCCCCGGCAACAGACCCCCGGATCGGAGGACCTCTCCACCCTCTTCTTACGCCCCCCGGCGCCGGGTCCGCCGGTCCCGGCGCAAAAGTTGGCCAGCAAATCGCGAATTTTAGGAAAAAAGCCCCCCCGCCGGGGAGGGGGCCGCCGGGTCCACGCGAGATCTCCGACCTCGCCGCCTCGATGGTGGATAGCAACGTCTCCGTCGACCTCCTCTTCGAGAACACAGGAAACGTCCACTACAAGCCCTTCGTAGGGGCGAACCTTATCGATGAGGGTGGAAAGGTCGTCGCCGGCGTGGAGCCAGCCGAGACGAGGCGTATGATCCTACCGACCAACTCCCGCCTTGTTTCGATGACCCTCGCCCCCAAGGCGCCCCTCTCCCCCGGCATCTACACCGTGGCGGCTACGGTCGCCCTTGCCGACGGGACGGTTTTGGCTATGGAGGAGACGACGGTAGAGGTCTGACCGTGATAAAGGTGTGAGCGAGAAAACCCCGGCCGCATCCATATCGAGCGGCCGGATGAAAATTTATGCCATTTATGCCATAATATAAAATTTAACCGCCCGGCAATGAGAGATTTAATTGGATGGGAGAGGAGGAGCTCCAGTCATGCGCATGAGGAGGAAGAAGAAAGATCGAGCGGGGGCCCTGCCCCTGGCGCTGTTGTTGATCCTTTTAGCTGCGGCCGCATCTTCGGCCCCGGCCTTCGCCGAAGAGGGCGGGGGGACTTCTCCTCCTCTCACCCCCGCCCCCGGCGTCTACTCGATATCCTGCGACCTTCCCGCCGACCTGGTCACCAACGTCACCGTCACCGCCGCCGTCCCGGCGGGGCTCGTCTACCGGCCTGAGAGCCTCTCCGTCACCGGCGCCGCCGACCTCTCATCCGCCGGCGCAGCGGTGACGACTGACGGCGGGGCCGACGGTACCGCGAACTTCTCCATCTCCATCTTCTTACCTGAGGTGAACAACACCCTCGACCTCGACCTCCTCGTCGAGTTCGTCGCCGTCGTCGCCGACATCCCTGAGAACGCCGACGGGACGGTCCTTGCCCCCGTCGAAGCCTTCCTCTCCTTCGCCGACGCCTCCGGGAGGGTCCGGGAGTTCTCCGGCTCGATCCCCGGCGTCTGGGTCGTCGAGCCCGACCTCGCCGCAAGCAAGCGGATCGTGGGGGCCTACTCCTCCTCCTCCGATCCCGGCTCCTCCGGCTCCGATCCCGGCTCCGGGGAGGGCGTCCTCTACGAGGTCGCCGTCTTCCATACCTCCGCCTCCACATCGACCGGCTACGACCTCCTCGTCGCCGACCTCGTCCCTGAAGGGGCGGCCGTCATCACCGAGACCGTCGAGATCGTCTCCGGCCCCGCCGGGAGCTTTGCTATCGGCGCAGACGGAGCAGGAGCCGGAGCAGGTCCCGTCTTCTCCTTCGACGCCCTCGACCTATCCTGGACCGCCTCCTCCCCGGCCCTGGTCAGGTACGCCGCCAACACCTCCTCTTCGTCCTCTTCTTCCTCCGGTTCTGGGGAGGCTGGCGGGCGGCTCGACTGGACGTCCGCCGCCGGAGAGGTCCCCGAGGAGCGCAGCTACACCTTCGAGTACGGCCTTGACCCCTACTCCGACCTCAACCTCACCCTCGAGGCGAACTCCGCCGGGGTCGTCGTCGGGGCGACGGTCACCTACGTCTACACCCTGCGAAATTCCGGCTTCTCCAACCTCACCGGCCTCGCGGTCGTCGACGACGTCCTCGGTCCGATCACCCTCGACCGGGACTTCCTCTCCCCCGGCGGCTCCGCCGTTGGCTTCGCCGACCGGGAGGTTGTGAGCACCGACTTTCCCGGCCCCGTCGTCGCCAACGCATCCGCCGCAGCCGTCGACGAAGTCGGGACAGAGGTAACCGCCTCCGCCTCCCTCGCCCTCTCCTTCTTCGAGAACCACCTATCGATAGTCAAGAGGGCCGACAAGAAGGTCGCCGACAGAGGGGAGCTCGTCAACTACACCATCACCCTCACCGCCGGCGGCCAGGTCAGCCCGACGAACCTCGTCGTCGAGGACGTCTTCAGCAGGCCCGTCGAGATCGTCTCGATGACGCCTCCGCCCGACCCCGACGGAAAGTGGAGGTACGACAACCTTTGGGAATTGGATAATCGCACGGAGATTCTGATCACCATCCGGGTCCCCGACGAGCAGGACTTCTCCTTCGACTCCGCCTCCTCCGTCGCCGGGTCCGGCTTCGTCAACGTCAGAAACGACTACTCGACGACCTACCAGCCCTTCACTTTACGAAACTGCGCCTCCGTCACCTACACCAACGGGACCCTCTCCGACGTCAGGAAGCTCACCAGCTGCGCCACCGTCGCCGTCCGGGCGGGTCCGGGGACGGGTTTGACGACCAAAGAGCACGGCTCGGGGTCCTACTCCTCCGGGGAGACCGTCTCCGTCCGGACGGAGAACAGGTCGATATCCATGGAGAAAGACCTCTCCGCCTCCGCCGCCGGGACGACCCTGGAGCTCTACCACGGCAGGACCGTCACCTACGCCTCCTCCTGGTCCTCCTCCGCCGTCGGGAAAAATCGGGTGACCGGGGCTTCGATGACCGAATCCTACCGCCGGGCCTCTCACATCGACCGGGAGTCGAGGTTCTTCCTCGACCGTAACGAGTCGGTGATGGAGTTCGACTCCTCCTTCGACGGCGAGGCGACGATCGGCTTCATCCGGATGCCCACCAACACCTCCACCTTCCGGGCGACCCCCCTCTTTGAAGGTCGGGAGGACTACTCCGGATCCTTCCGGGTATACCAGAAGGTCGACGAGTACGGAAAAGCCGTCAAGTCGGAGAAGGAGGCCGCAGGCACCGGCTTCGTCTCCGTCGACAAACGGGTCGGCTCCTCCCAGAGGACCTATGAGTACGGGTCCGGCAGCTACGACGTCGACGAGATCATCGAGACCTATACAAACTACATCGCCAAAGATATCTCCGTCGTCGCCTCCCCCGCCGCCACCCCGGTCGCTGGCTCCTCCCTCCTCTGGAAGGAGGGTATCGCCTCGAAGGACCCCGGTAAGAGCTACCTCGGCGAGGAGTACTCCTCCGTCAGCCGCCTCGACAAGGAGACGGTGGCCAGGGGCCTCAACGAGATGGAGACCGCCGCCACCTTCTCCGGGACTGCCAGGTACAGGATCGTCCACGTCGGCAGATCTGCCAACGCCACCGCCAACGCCACTGCCAACTCCTCCTCGAAGGGGGCTGCGGATCCCGCAATAGACTTCGACGAGACCTACACCGGCGACTACTCCATCGAGCGGCGGGTCCTCATCTCCGGGGCCGCGAAGTACGACCGCCCCCACCTCAACGTATCCAAGGCCCTCTACAACATCTCGACCGAGACGGTCCCGTGGGGTTACGGCGAGCCCCACCTCCCCGGCGAGACGAAGAAGAGGAAGGTTGCGCAGTACACCATCAGGATCGAGAACGACGGTAACCGGGCTCTTGGCCCCATCCTCGTCCGGGATATCTTCCCGCCGGGGGCGACGTTCATCGAACCCTCCTCCCTCCGCCCCACCTCCGTCTCTGGAGGCGGTGCCAACTGGACCCTCACCCACCTGGCCATCGGAGGCGTCGCCAAGATCAACCTCACCCTCGACGTCACCGCCACCATGACCCAGGAGCTCGTCAACCGGGCCGAGGTCTGCGGCGGGTTCGGCGGCGATCAGTGGATCTGCGCAGCAAACTACACCGCCCTGGAGATGGGCTGGCTCCCCTGCTGCACCGACGAGATCACCGTCGTCAAGACCGCGAAGGTCGACTCCGAGAACCCCATGGTGGTGCACTACAGGGTCGACGTCGAGAACGTAGCCGACGCCACCAGGGCCGCCACCGTCACCGACCACCTCCCCCAGGGGATGCGCCTCCTCGACTCGTCCCTCCCCTTCGCCTCTTACGAGGACTGCGTCGTGGTCTGGATCCTCCCCGAGATCGGACCCCGAGAGACTGCCACCATCGAGTTCTCCGCCCTCGCCCCCGGCCTTGGGAGGTTCACCAACGTCGTGGAGGTGGAATCCCGGTCCGTCGAAGGTCCCCTCGTCAAGCCCCTCACCGTCGCCTCCGTCGTCCAGGTGGGGTCCGACGGGGAGTGCGGCCCCACCGGCTGCGGCATCTGGCAGCCTCCGGGCTGGGACTTCACCCACTTCGGCGGCCAGCCCGACATTCTGGGATGCGAGCTGTTGACCTGCACCGCCACCACCGGCTGCCTTCAGGCATGAAGGGGGCCCCCGCCCCCCCGCTTTCCCGTCTTCCCGTCTTCCTATCTTTGACCCCGCTTCCTGCCTTCCCCATCCTTCGGGGAAGATTTTTACCCGGTGGCGCCTTCTGCCAGCCATGACCGATACTAAGAGGATCATACCCTGTCTCGACGTGAAGGTGGTGGACTCGGTGCCTTCCGTCGTCAAGGGCGTCAAGTTCGTCGACCTCAAGAGGCAGGGCGACCCCGTAGAGCTCGCCGTCCGCTACGACCGGGAGGGGGCGGACGAGCTGGTATTCCTGGACATCACCGCCTCCTCCGAGGGGAGGAAGACGATGGTGGACGTCGCCCGCCGGACCGCCCGGGAGGTCTCCATACCCTTCGCCGTAGGCGGCGGCATCGGGACGGTGGAGGGGGTCGTCGAGATCCTCGACGCCGGGGCCGACAAGGTGGGGATCAACACCGCCGCGATCAAAGACCCCGACCTCGTCAGGAGGGCGGCGAAGGCCGTCGGCTCCGATAGGATCACCGTAGCCATCGACGCCAAAAGAAACCCCATCCCGAGGGAGGGGGCGGAGGTCTTCTCCCTGGAGGACGGTACGCGCGCCTGGTTTGAGGTGGTGATCTACGGCGGCAGGAAGGCCGTCGACCTCGACGCCGTCGCTTGGGCCCGCCGGGTCGAGGATCTTGGGGCCGGCGAGATCCTCCTCACCAGCATGGACCGGGACGGGACGAACGACGGCTACGACATCCCCCTCACCCGGGCCGTCGCCCAGGCCGTGAATATCCCGGTAATCGCCAGCGGAGGGGCCGCGAGCCCCCAGCACATGCTCCAGGCCTTCCAGGAGGCGGGGGCGGACGCAGCCCTGGCGGCGGGGATCTTCCACCGGGGAGAGTTCACCGTGGGGGAGGCGAAAGAGTACCTCCGGTCCCACGGGATCAGGGTGAACCTCGACTGAAAGGTCGAAGGGGCGGACCGTGGAGGCGTCCGACTTCCCCACATCCGGCCGAGGATCGCAGACGTCCCCCTCTGCGTCCCCATCCTCACCGCCTCCCGGGAGGCCCGTCGAAATGGTCCCGTGCCTGCTATATTTCGTGATGGCAGTAACACCTTATTACTTCGGGAGTGCAGAGGGTCACGAATACCCCGACCTTTAGGTTGGGGATGAAGTGGACCCTCGAACGATTTTCATATTTTCTTAGATGGATTAACAAAGCTCCTCCAGTAGCCGAAAGCAGAGTCACGATATTTTCTAGGAGTAGATTTGGGCAAACGAAGACTCGACGATTTCGGATTCCGTCAAACCGGGCACGCGCAGTTTGATTTTTGGTGAGTATCAATTGTGATAAATCCGGCATTCCGCAGCAAGGCTATGGGCACAATCTACTTTTCCAGTGATGAAGTTGGAGGCTGGATACCCCTTCCCAAAAGTTTTTTAATCTTCTGAGATGAAGTACCCAGTGGTACCCTCCTATGACCCGAATACACCTAAACCTGATAA
>Ga0334883_1002949_pt1 | contig 19386 bp, 17 predicted proteins | sample GraSluR1_MG_6_FD_207230 | JGI IMG/M metagenome (GOLD analysis project Ga0334883, IMG submission 207230) | Sludge microbial communities from methane-producing bioreactor in Wageningen University, Netherlands - Granular Sludge_09_05-R1 | ecosystem: Engineered > Bioreactor > Anaerobic >...
AGCACGCCTAACGCTATGATATTAAGCAACTTAGAGGTTCTGAGCCTCAGCGTTCATCATAAGCATAGATGCCCGAAAAACCCTAAAATAAGCCATTTTGCCAGTGGGGGTGGTAAAGTCGGGTTAATCATTGGCCCCAGTAGCCGTAAATAATTAGGCAACTCGGCACTAATATCCAGCAGCTTTTCTTCCTCATGGTCATATCTGATGGCCAGCAGTACATCAATTTCTGGAGATAAGATGACAGAGGAATTGATCCGGTAATTCTCGAATATGGCATTGGTGAAATTGCTCTGCACGAAACGGGGATTGCGATTGTTTACATAATCCCGCATGTCGTCCCAATGCGCCCAGTCGCGCACGATCACTTCCAGGGCTGTTTGTTCCCGCTCCAGACTGTTGCGCAGCATCCGCAGTTTGCCCAGGATCATCTGAGTTTCGAGATTTCGGAACGAATCCTGAATCACCATGTTTGTAAAAAGCAAGGCTAGTCCGAGAAAGAGTATGGACAAGAGGATGATGCTGATGATGGTGCTGTTTTTGATGCTCATGCTGCTCTCCCTAATAGATAAGAGACAGCATGGCAAAGAAATGGCTGATGCTGCCGGCCAGGACAAATAGATGCCAAATGGCGTGATGGAATGGTAGCTTGCGAGCGGTATAGAAGATGATGCCCAAGCTGTAGGCCAAGCCTCCGATCGCGATCCAAATCAGGAACTCGCGGGATACCACCTGCACCAAAGGCTTGATGGCGATGATGATGATCCAGCCCATCATCAGATATACCACGATCGAGACCCATTTGAGCTTGCTCATGGCAAAGATCTTCAGGCAAATGCCGATGAGAGTGAGCCCCCAGATGATGCCAAAAAGGGTCCAACCCCAGCCACCGCGCATGGCTCCGATGGTTACCGGAGTATAGGTTCCGGCGATCAGGAGAAAGATTGAGGAGTGATCCAGGATGCGGAAGAATCGTTTCAATGTGGGCTGAGGAAAGGAATGATAGAGTGTGGATGAGAGAAAGAGCAGGATCATCGTGGCTCCGTAGATGCTGAAGGAAACCACTTTCCAGGTGTCGCCCAGCAAGGCCGAATATACCACCAGGATTACCAGAGCGGCAATGGCAATCCCCACTCCGATGCCGTGGGTGATGGCATTGGCCACTTCTTCTTCCAAGCTCTGTTGGGGGCTGAGCGGGATGCGATCCAAAAAGCGGGATTTGCTCATTTGTGGTATAGCTCCATAATGCGATCTTCAATAGCGGGAGGAACGAGTTCTTTGATGCTCTGCTTGTGGCTCACTTTGTCACGAATCTCCGATGAAGAAATGGGGCACAGCGGCATTTCCAGGATGCTGTGGTGAATCAGGCTGAGCACATCGCAAGGCATGGAAGTCTCCGGTCGGGGCAGGATGATGAAGTGTAAGTGTTCCTTTAGCCAATCGAAGTCATGCCATTGAGGCAGTTTCTCCAGGTTATCCGCTCCGATAATGAAGGCAAAAGCTTGCTCCGGACGCTGTAGCTTCAGCTTGCGAATGAGATCACTGGTATATCCGCTTTCTCCGCGTTCGGCATCCCAAACCTCGATGGGAGATCGGTAGTCCTCCGGTGGTTGCACGGGAAAATGGAGTGGAGCAAAATGGTTCACAGCTTCCTTGGCGAGCTCCAGACGCTTGTCATAATCCAGGATGATCCTATCGCCTTTGAAGTTGTGGTTGAAGCTGGGCACCAGGATCACCTTTTCAACAGGAGATAAGCTCAGGACTTCTTTGGCCAGATACAGATGTCCGTTGTGGATGGGATCAAAGCTCCCGCCCAAGATCGCCCAGGCTCCTCTCAGCTTATCTCGATGGGGCATTTGTTAAAACCTTTTGGCCAGCTTTCTGGATTCATCTGACCCCGGATAGCGGGATTGCAGCCTTTGATATGCGGCAAGCGCTGCTTCGCGATTGTCCTGTCGCAAATGCAACAGCGCGGAGTAATAGAGGGATTTCTTGTCCAGACTGTCAGTATTGCCCAAAGCAATCACTTCGTCAAAATACATCAAAGCAGCGCTGTAATCCTTCATCTTGTAATAGATATAGCCGTTTTGATACTTCTTCTCGATGAGTTTATACTGCGCTCTGCGGATATACTCCACTGCTTGGGCAAAACGGCTGTCGTTTGGGAACCGATCGATAAAATTGCGAAAGGCCTCAATGGCAGAAACGGTCTCATCCTGGTCATAATCCGGCTTCAGAGAGTCCTCAAACAAGGCCTGACCTATGCGAAAATAGGCATCGGAGACATTCTGATGATCCGGGAAGCCATCGATGAACTGCTGGTATTTGAGCCTGGCATCGGTAAACTTGTTGATGGCAAAATAGCTGTCGGCCAGACGCAAGGTGGCGTAAGCCGTGGAAGCGGATTTGCGCTCAAAGGAAATTTCATCATAATACACAGCGGCTTTGCTGTATTTCTTGTTGGCATAGAGCTCATCAGCCAAAGCCAGCTTTTCAGCGGTCGTGAGCTCAGAGCGGTTTTTGCTGCATGCGCCAAAGGCCAGCAGGATAAGCATAAGGAAGCTTAGATAGCGTCTCATCAATGATCCTTTATTCGATGGTCCACAGTAAGAAGATTATTGATGCCAGCGCGCTGCCGGCAATCAATGGTTCAAACCAGCGCAGGCGGGGTGCAGAGATACTGCTCTCTCTGGACTCCGCCGGGCTGAAATCATGGGTGTTTACCTTGGTCAGCTGATGCTCCGGCAGCTTGAGCTGCTTTACCACAAAGCTGTAAATGGGTTTGCGCTCAGTGCGGTAGGAAAAGAATGACTTGTGCTCGATCATCTGCCATTTGAGGATCAGTTCCACTTGCACCAGATTGGCACCACTGAGCCCATACTCCGCAAGTGTCGCAGACAAGGGAGTCTGGCTGTGCTCATCAAAATGCGCGGCAGAACCGAGCTCACGGATGTCCGTCCCTTTTGCTAAAAGCAGACGGGAAAGGCTCTGCGACAAAGCCGGAGTCCACTCTCCGCAACGGATATCCAGAAGCACCGGGAGATCGGTATCAATGAACTCCGCGATGCTATTGGCGATGTCATCGGACTCTTTTTGCTGCTGTTCAGCCCAGGCAAATAGGGCACAAAACAACAGCAGGATTACCAGTATCCTTTTTTTGGGCAAAAGCTGAGTCAAGGCGATCTTAATCCAACTGATTCAAATAGATGTTCACCAGATCAATGCGTCCGTAATAGGGATAATCGCGTTTGAGATTGTTCAAAGCCGTGCGGGCATTGGCGTGATCCCCCATATTCATGTGACACATACCGATCTTGAGCTGCGAATCTGCCACTTTCCAGGAATTTGGATAGCGGGAAACCACCAATTGAAACTCTTTCAGGGCATCCGACCACTCACTTTTAGCATAGCGGCTTTCACCCTTCCAGTAGTAAGCGTTGCCGGCATAGTCACTATTGGGATAACGGGCAATGAAGGCATCCAGCATCTGAATGGCTTTGTCGTAATTGCCGTTATTGTATTCACTGCGTGCTGCTTCATACTCGTCTCTTTCTTTGTCAGAGCTGAGCATGGTTCCGGAAACTGTGGGTTCTGCGGGTTTGGTGGGGACATTCTGTATCCCCGAGCCGGCCATCGCGTTTCGAAGTGAATTGATTTCAGCTTGCTGTGCTTTACGATCAGCTTCCATCTGCGCCTTGAGTTCAGCGATCCCCTTGCTGTCCGGACTGCCGGCCTTCATCGTGGCCATGTCTTTCTCAAGGGCCGCGAGTTTGCTGTTCATCAAGGCCGTGTTTTGCTCCAGATTGGCAGCAAGTTCATTCAATTTTCTGGTCAATTGCGGATTGGCCGGAACTGCCGTGCCATCTGCGGGAACCTGTCCTTCTTCGCCCATGCGATCCATCAGATAGGCAATGTCTTCCTGCATCAGGGCGTTTTGCATCATCTGCTCCTGGCTGATTTCGCGCACCAGCTTGATCAGAGCTTCCATTTCAGCGTTGGAACCGCCATCACCACGAAGTTTGTCCAGTTCTGCCCGGTTTTGTGCCAGAGCACCTTCCATCCGGTCCACTCTTTCTTGTTCGCTGCGAAAAGCAGAATTGCTTACACAGCCTGCCATTACAATAGTTACCAGGGCTAAGAGTAACAACTTTTTCATAGCCGATCTCCTTTTTTATTTTGTTGCCAAAAATGCCTTATACGCTTTGTAGGTGGAATACAGGTCAGCTTTGGAGCAAAGCTCATACAGAGAGTGCATTCCCATGATGCCCACTCCACAATCTATAACTTCGGATCCCAGATTTGCCAGAATATAGGCAATGGTGCCTCCACCGCCTTCATCCACTTTACCCAATTCACCCATTTGCCAGAATACTCCGGCATCATTGAAGATGTTCAGGACTTTTGCGGTAAACTCGGCGCTGGCATCATTGCAGGAATACTTCCCGCCACTACCGGTGAATTTGGAGATGCCGATGCCGTGATTGAAGATCACCGCGTTTTGCTTTTCATGCACGTTCGGATAGTTGGGATCCACCACCGCGGTGACATCACCACTGAGGATCTGTGAATTCATAAAGGTCTTACGCAGGTTCGCGGCAGAATTGTCCTCGCCTTTATAGGCCAGCAATTCGCCTACGAAATCCTGGATAAATACAGAGTGTGCGCCAGTCGCGCCTTGACTGCCCACTTCTTCTTTGTCGCTAAAGTAAACGATCATGGTGCGTTTGGGCTTGGTGTCCAGATTGTCCAATAGCGCGGTAAGCCCGGCATAGGCGCAGATTCTGTCATCCTGACCATAGCCCACCACCATTGAAGCATCAATGCCGGCATCGCGAGCCGGAGTAGCAGGTACCAATTGCAATTCAGCAGAGAGGAAATCCGCTTCCGTGACGCCGTATGCCTTGTTCAGAGCTTTGAGAGCGAAGGCCTTGGCAGCTTCTTTTTCTTCTGATTCGGGTTCGATCATCCCGGAGAAAACCAGGTTCAGCTTCGAGGCATCGATCGCGTCGTTAAGATTCTTGGCATATTGTTCTTTACGCGCCAGATGCGGAAGCAGATCCGGAATGATGAAGACCGGTTCATCTTCTTTTTCGCCAAGATTGATATTAAGCAGGCTGCCATCCTTTTTGACTACAACTCCATGCAGGGAAAGGGGAGTGGATACCCATTGATATTTCTTGATGCCGCCATAGTAATGGGTGCGCATGCAGGCCATTTGGCTGGGGCCGTCTTCATACAAGGGGTTTTGCTTCAGATCAATGCGCGGAGCATCGATGTGAGAAGCCACCATGTTGAAGCCATTAGTCAGAGGTTCAGAGCCCAGCACTGCGACGGCCATAGTCTTGCCGCGAAATACGCGATAGACCAGTTTGCTGCCTTTCTTGCCGTCAATCGGGCTAAACTTGTGTTTCTTGAGCAGTTTTTCCATCCAGATTGCAGTTTCACGTTCCGTTTTGCATTCGTTGAGAAACTTCTTGTAAGGGACGGCATATTCCATGGCAGCTTTTTGCTCAGCCGCGGGCGCATCCTTCCAGAAGTTTTTGCGATCATAGGTCAAGGTTGACTTTGGGTTTGCTTTCTTCATCGGATCTCCATTTATCTGTATCTTACTTGATATCAAGGATTTTTAGCTGACGCTCTCCCATGGGAGCCTGAATCAGCGCTATTTCGTTTAACTTCTTGCCCAATAGGCCTTTGCCGATGGGCGACACTACTGATACGACCTGTAATTCGGTCTCGTCTTCATAAAAGTTCAGTTCAGAGGCGCCCACGATCTTGAAGCTAAGTTCTTCAGCGGTATGCTCATCGATCGTCTTGCAAGTGCTGCCAAAGCGAACGGCATCCTTGGGCAGGGCACTGGGGTCCACTACTTTCAGAGTGGATGCTCTTCTTCTAAGATAATCTATTTCACTGTCTATGGCACGTTGCCGTTCTTTAGCGGCTTTATATTCTGCGTTTTCACTGAGGTCGCCAAATTCACGGGCGATGGCCACGGCTTTGATCACTTCAGGACGCTCAATCATCAGGTCATTGATGCGCTTCTGCAAACGCTCCATACCTTGAGTGGTGATGAATATGCTGAGATCCATTCCTAAGCCTCTTTTTTTCTGTGGATCAGCCTGAGGGCGGTGGTTCCGGCTTTTTTAACCCGGGCATTACCGCTTTTGGTCCAGATCTCGATGGCGGGCTCAAGCTCGGAATGATAGTCCACGATGGAGGCACACAAGAGCTCCACAATCTGCGGATCACGAGATATGCCAAATTCTTTCCATACAGAAAGATAGGCATCGGTATCCAGCTTTGCCACAGTTTTCAGCAGGTTCACATGCAGGGCTTGGTTGTCACCCAAGGGATAAACCCATTGGTTTTGAAAGAAGCCTAGCACTTCCGGGATCAGATCCTCTCTGCGCTTGATGAGCTTGAGACAGAGGTTTACCGCTTGTTTGGCGATGTCGTCTGAAGCCCTTTTGATCCAGGAAAACACGATGGGCAGATACTTCTCAGGATGCTTGCGGCAGAGCGGAAGCATCACTTTGTCCATTAGCGCGGCAATCTCAGAGGTCTGAGCTTTTTGCATAAGCTCTTCGATGAGAGGGATATAGATATCAGGTTTCTTATGAGCAAGCTTGGCCATGATAGCTCCGAACGCGCTCTTGCCATAGTCGCCTTTCTTCAGCCACAGATGCCGGAAGAAGGGTATCTGTTCCGTGTGCTTTTTGCCTAAACGCTGCACGATGATCCCCGATACGAAGCTGATCACTTCGGTGGGAATCTTGCCATGAGTGCGCTCCGGATATGCGTTGAAGATGATCTCAAAATCATAATCCTGATGCGGCAGCTTATTCTGCAAATAGTAATCCGTATCCATTGTCAGCCGTTCTTTCCAGTCGATGGTAAGCATCTATATCTCCTATAAGTTACAATATTTTTTCTCTTTTGCCATCCACGGTGGAAATACTAATACTGTCAAGCAAAAAGTGCGTTTCGAATAGAAAAGAGAGACGAGTGGCGCGAAACGCGAGCCGCGACCATCGTCTTTCGTCTCCCGTCTCGCGTATCTAGATTCTAGTTTCTAATCGATCCTCACCCTGATGGTCTCGGCTATGCGCCGATCCAGCACATAGCGAGCATCACCCACAGCCACGATGATGTTTGGCTCCTGAGTTTCATTGCGAAAGATTGATATCTTGCTGCCAATATAGATTCCTCGTTCTATGGTACGTAAATCGTTGTTGCAATATACGGTTCCGCTTTTACCCTCAATGATTTCGGATAGCGGTAAGCAGTCTCCTCTCTGGCAGTGACACAGTCTTCTGCTCTGAAAAAAGCGGTTTCCCCATTGTCTCATTCTACGTCGTGCGTTCATTGCGTCTTCCTATTGATTTCATATTGAAGTAAATTAGAGTCAGAATCCCCAGGCCCAGCGCGATCCAATAAATGGAACCCGGGGTGAAGCTGCTGATTTGGAAAAAGAGCATGGCGATGATCCAGGCCAGGATGTTCAGATAGACAAAACTGAAGATCGTCCAACGGCTTCCGTGTTCTTTGAAGAGCATGGCCAAGGCAGCGGCACAGGGTGAATAGAGCACCACGAAGAGCAGATAGGCCAAAGCCGCCTTCCACCCCCCAAAGCGGTCTTGCAGGTTTTCGGATAAGCTGGAGGGTAGCTCGTCTTCTTCAGCCATATCCATGCTCATTTCATGTCCGGAATAGAGGCTTTGCATGGTGCCAACGATCGCTTCCTTGGCAAATAGCCCCGTGATCAGGGCAACCGAGGCAGCCCAGTTCTCATTCTCAATTCCGATGGGTCTCAAGACAGGCGTGATCGCGTGTCCGGCTACTTCCAACACACTCACTTTCTCCCTTTCGGAGCTGAAGACATTGGGCACCATGATCGCTTGCATGATGGTGATCAGAACGATGACGGTGAGGATGGTCTTGCCAGCGCGCAGGATGAAATCCTTGAGCCTGAACCAGGTGTGGAGCATGATACCATTGAAGGTAGGCACGTGATAGGGCGGAAGTTCCATTACAAAGTTACCAGGCTCGGTCTTAAAGATGGTCTTTTTCAGCAGCAATCCGGTAAGCATGGCCATCACCACGCCAAAGAAATAGAGCCCGAAGATCACGATATCAGCCCGCGCGGGAAAAAAGACCATGGCCAAAAAGGTATAGACCGGAAGCTTTGCGCCACAGCTCATAAATGGGGTTAAAAGCGAGGCAAATACCCGATCCCTGGGGTTTTCCAAGGTGCGCGTAGCCATAATGGCCGGCACTGTGCAACCAAAACCCACCAAAAGCGGGATGAAGGCCTTGCCCGGTAACCCGATCTTGCGCATAAATTTATCCGCGATAAGGGCAGCCCGGGCCATATAGCCGCTGTCTTCCAGGATGGATAAGCTAATGTAGATAAAGAAGATGGGTGGGATGAAGGTACCGATGGTGACGATGCCGCCTCCGATGGCGTCACTGAGAAAATACGTGATCCATGATGGCACACTCAGCAAGTCCAGCATTGCCGGCAATTGCTCCAGAAACAGCCAACTCAAGCCTCCTTCGATGATCCCGATCACCGGATCACTGGCCCGCACAGCGATCAGAAACACCAGATACATCACAAAGAAGAAGATCGGCAAGCCCATGAAGCCTGAGAGCAGAACTTTATCCACTGCGTCCGAAAAGGTCCAGTTGCCGGGTCTTCTACGCTTCACCACGTCCTTCACCAAGCCGCGAATGAAGCCATAGCGGTCGTCCGCGATCACGTTTATGGCCACCTGTCCGCGATGCTTTTCGATGGCCTTGACCTCTTTCTGCACTGCTTCCAGCTCATCATTGGAGAGTTGCATCAGATACTCCTGATCGCCTTCAATGATCTTAAGCGCCTGCCAGCGCGTCTTTTGCACTTGCCAATAGATATCCGTGGCCAAGGGTTTGGCGCTGTCAAGACCTTGATCGAGCTTGCTTTTACTCAAAACTCTTTGCCAGATCTTTTCCAGATGTTCTTCCACCACTTCATCATAGCGGATAGCCGCGGGGATGGGCGGATGACTGAGGTTATGCTCGATGCGTTCCATCAGAGCTTCAGGATTGAAACGCTTGTTGAGGATGATCGGTTTTACTTCAAAGCCCAAATGGCTGCTGAGATGCGCCAGTTCAATCTTGAGGCCGTTCTTTTCCGCGATATCAGTCATGGACAGACACATCAGGATCGGCGCGCCAAGCTCCATCATCTGTACGGTGAGATAGAGGTTGCGCTCCAGATTGGAAGCATCCACGATATTGATGATGAGATCCGGCTTTTCATTCAGGATATAGTTTCGAGCCACCAGTTCATCCGGAGTACCACCATTAAGGCTATAGATTCCGGGAAGATCGATCACCTCGTATTTGGTGTTATTATAGCTGAAGCTACCGCTTTTGTGCTCCACGGTTACTCCGGGCCAGTTACCAACGGTCTGGCGTGAACCGGTTAAAGCATTGAACAGGGTGGTTTTACCAACGTTCGGATTGCCCGCCAGGGCGATCACAGGTTTCTTATTGAGAGTCATTTGCATCTGTCCTGCATTTCCAGCATAAGCCGCTGATACTGATGTTTATATGGTTGATCTCAAACTTCTGAGCTCCCGCAGCGGCTTCTATTCGGGGCACAAGCTCGTCCAGATCTGTTTCAAAAACCTGTTTGCAATTCTCACAAATCCAATGCACATGGCGGGGATGCCCCAGGATGTGTTCATAGCGATCCCGTCCTTCACTGCGCATGGCCAGCTGGATCAATCCTGCTTCCAAAAGCAAGGGCAGGGTGCGATATACCGTTGCCAGAGAAACATTTAGTCCCTTGATCAGATCGTGCAGTTTCTCGGCATCAAAATGCTCGTGCAGCTCGAAAGCTGCGTCGAGAATCAGCTTTCGGCTGCGAGTCAGCTTGAGTTCGCGCTGTTCCAGAAAGTCCTTGAATCGGTTTTGATAATCGGGCATGGTCATATCCTTAATGAGAATCATTTGCAACAAGCTTTCTCGAGCCCGCCTTTTTGTCAAGTTCAATCTGAGAACCTCCCACCCTTGGACTTCGTAGCGAAGCGAAGGAGTACAAGCAGCGGGATCGCCTCCCACCCTTGGACTTCGTAGCGAAGCGAAGGAGTACAAGCAGCGGGATCGCCTCCCTCCCTATTGAGATACGGTGATGATACGGTCATGATCCGGTGATTATCATGAGCGTATCATGACCGTATCATGACCGTATCTCAAGAGCGACTTGTCAGGTTGAAACAGAATCCGGGATGATAATACCCCCTGCCAGCAAAATAAAAAAACGGGTTCTGGAACGTAAATTGTTTAACTTATCAGTTATGACCCATAATGAAGCGTCCGGCCTGATCCAGGCCACTGATGAGGTGATAGCCTACATCAGAAAGAAGCTGGAGTTTTACAGCTCGAAAGCGCGTGTGCCCAAAATCGTCTTAGCTGAACGTAGCTGTAGCGGAGCGGTGTTCCGTTTATTCTTCGAAGCTGTGGCCGAGGGTGATGAGCGCGTCAGACTGGGTGACCTGGACATCTATCTCCAGCCGGGTCTGGTGGAAGACTACGGTGGCTTCAGCCTGGATCTGGAGGTATTCTTCTTTGCCCGCAGGCTCCTGATCAGCCCGCTCAAGCAAAGCTTTCAATGCGATTGTAAAAGTAAATGTAATAAAAGAGCGGCAACTGCCGCAATTGAGGACATATGAAACGCAGCATATTATTGCTAATAATGATGATCGGCACATTGTTTGCCGCGCCCCACAGCTATCTGCCGCTGAGCTTTGAGCAGCCGGACGGTAGCAAGATCGAGATTTATGCCAGTGGTGACGAATTTCATAACTGGTTGCACGATAAGGATAACTTCAGCATCGTCCAAAACGACGAAGGCTGGTATGTCTATGCCCGTCAGGACGGAGAGAATGTGGCCCCCACCTCCCTGATCGTGGGGCAAAGCCTGGAGCATCAGCGCTCCCTGAGCCCCGGGGTCAATCTTTCTCCGGCAAAGATCGCAGCGCGCTATGAACGTCTGGCGCATATGCGGGATTATAGCAATGCCCGGGCTCCACACGCGGGACAACTCAACAATCTGGTAGTCTATATCCGCTTCTCCGACGATCCGCCTTTCAGCTATACCATTCCCTATTATGACGATATGCTCAATAATTCCGCCCCCAATGCCAATTCTATGAAAAACTATTTCATCGCCGCGTCCTATGACCAACTGCACATCGATTCTTTTCACTATCCTGAACCCGATGGCGACGTGATCGTGACCTATGTGGATAGCCATCCGCGCAATTATTACCGCAAACAAACAGCGGCCAACCCCATGGGCTATAATGAAGACGACTTTTGGGAGCGCACGGATCGGGAACACACGCTATTGGCCAATGCCATCGCTTTTGTGGCACCGCAGATTCCACCCAGCCTGATCCTGGATGGGGATAACGACGGCTACGTGGACAACGTGTGCTTCATCATTCAAGGTTCGCCCGATGGTTGGGCTGAATTGCTCTGGCCGCATCGCTGGGTGCTCTATGGCGCGGATGCCTTTATCAATGGAGATCAAGTGTGGGATTTTAACTTCCAATTGGAAAGCTCTCTGGCCTCCAGCGGAGCGAGCGTGCTCGCGCATGAAATGTTCCATTCTCTGAGCGCTCCGGATTTGTATCGCTATAACGACACTACCATAACTCCGATCGGCTCTTGGGACCTGATGGCAGGCAATGCCAATCCTCCACAACACATGAGCGCCTGGATGAAGTATCGCTATGGCAATTGGCTGCCCGAACCCCCGATGATCACTGAGTCCGGAACCTATACTCTACACCCGGTGGCATCCTCTGCTACCAACAATATCTATCGGGTTCCGTCCTGGAACTCCTCCCAGTCCTACGTCCTGGAATATCGCAAACCACAGGGCATCTATGACGGAAACATCCCCGGTCAAGGACTTCTGATCTATCGTTTGGACCCCCGTGAACAGGGAAACGCACAAGGCCCACCGGACGAGTTGTATATCTACCGTCCGAGCGCAAACAATACCACCACCAACGGTATGCTGAGCATGGCAGTTTTTTCAGAGCAGGCAAACCGTACCATGATGAACGAAAATACTGTGCCCAGCGGCTTTTTGGGCAATAACGCAGCCGGTGGACTGAATGTCTTTAACATCGGCTATGCCGGAGATACCATCAGCTTCGATATCCGCATATCAGACGTTCAGCTCACTGCCCCTCTGAGTGGTCACACCTGGTTTGGCGGCTCCAACAAACAAATAGAGTGGAAACGCAAATCAAGCACCGGCACCGTAAAACTGGAATACAGCATTGATGGCGGAAACAGCTGGACCCAGATCGTGGACGGAGCGCAAAACTCCGGATCCTACACCTGGATGGGCGTGCCCTATGTGGATTCCAACGATTGTTACATCCGCGTGAGCTTGAATAGCAACGGCCATTGGGATACGAACATCGAGCCCTTCAGCATCATCAGCACCCTGGATGTTCCCCAAACCCTGTATCCCGCAAACATGGCAAGCGAAGTGGCGACCAATCCGCTCTTCACCTGGCAAGCAGTAACCGGAGCAAGCGGATATTATATGCAAGTGGCTGACAATCCGGAGTTTGAACCCACGATTATCTCCCTCATCGACCATCCTCAAGCGCAGTATCAGGCTACCGGTCTAAGTCCTTATAGCACTTATTATTGGCGTGTGGCCAGCATCGGTGAAATCGGGATAAGTCTTTTTAGCGATATCATCCAGTTTAACACCGGCGCGCTCTCCGAAAGCCCGGAAACACCTGTCCTGATGAGCCCTCCCCACTATGCGAGCAATGTCCCACGCAATCCGCAGTTTAGTTGGAACACCAGCGCGCTGGCTGAAAGCTATTGGCTGCAAGTGGCATCTGATCCATACTTCAGCAATCTGGCCATTGACACTCCAAGCAACGAGAATAGCTTTAACATGCAAAGCATGCTCGCGCCAAATACTATCTATTATTGGAGAGTGGCAGCCGTAAATAGTTACAGCAGCAGCAACTATTCGATTGCTCGCAGGTTCACTACTGGGGACTATGTGAGCAACGACGATGAACTGCTACCGGTAGCTCAAAACGCTCTGAGCCAAAACTATCCAAACCCCTTCAACCCCAATACCCAAATCAGTTTTAGCCTGAAAAATCCCAATCAGACCGTCAGCCTGAAGATCTTCAATACTAAAGGACAATTGATCCGCAAGCTCTACCAAGGCCCGGCAAGCGGGTCAAGGATGACATTGAATTGGGATGGCAAAGACGATCACGGCAATGCCACCAGCAGCGGTATCTATCTCTACCGTTTGGAAAGCGAAGAATTCAGTCAGACACGCAAGATGTTACTAAGCAAGTAATTAGCACCAACGTTTCAAGCTATTTAGCAGTCTCTTCGCGAGACTGCTAATTTTTTCCTTGCGCGCTTGCCTGCGCCGATTATACTATGGGTAGATACAACAAATTATGGAGGTTATCATGAAACTCGTACCTTATCGCAGAATGAACGACATCAGGCCGATGAGCAATATGCTCAGCCTCTTTGATGAGTTCTTCAAAAACACGCTTGAGGAAGAAAGCTCCGAAGATAATTTCCGGGCCATGGCCATGGACATCACCGAACACGATAAAGAGTTCAGCATTCAGGCAAATCTGCCCGGATTCAAGAAAGAAAACGTGAAGATCTCCGTGCACGACAATCAGCTGATGATTGAAGCCGTGTGCGATGAGAAGAAAGAAGAAAGCAAAGGCACCGTGTATCGCTGTGAACGCTATAGCGGAAGCTATCGCCGCAACCTGATGTTGCCTGAAAACGCCGATATCAGCAGGATTTCTGCCAAGATGGAAGACGGCGTGCTCAGCCTCAGCCTTCCCAAAAAAGAGCCTACTCCCAAAAAAGAAATCACCATTCAATAATAGTCCCCGCAAAGCCCGCGGCCATATCCGCGGGCTTTTATTTAGGTGGCAGGTTGCAGGTGACAGGTTGCAGTGTCCCGATCCCTAAAACTCTAAAGCCTTTAAACCCTAAAACTCCAGAACCGTCAGGATGAAGTTTCCACAATCCGGGCTAAGCCTTGAGGGACACCCTTCTTCTGCACGATCGATCCGAAATATACTTGTCAGTTGACTCGTTTCTGCTTATACTATTTACATGGGACGCAAAATCTGTGCAGTAGCAGACAGGGTTTATTGCGAATTGCCCATGGAAGAGCACATAATCAAAACGTAAAGGAGAATTGTCAGACAATGCCCAAGACCACGGTTGACCTGCACATTCCGGACAACATACTTCAAATCTGGCAGGAATTCCTGAACGTTTTATCCGAGGTTTTAGAGATTCCAGCTGCATTGATCATGCGGCTTGAGCAACCTTACATCCAGGTATTCGTAAGCAGCAAAGGAAAAGACAACCCATATCACCCCGGAGAAAGGGAGATATTTGACCAATCCGGTCTCTACTGCGAGCATGTGATAAAAAGTGGCTCCAAACTGCTTGTGTCTAATGCCTTGCAAGATCAAAACTGGGATCACAATCCGGACATTAAGCTAAACATGATCTCGTATCTGGGATACCCCATCTTCAAGCCGGACGGAGAAGCCTTTGGCACTCTCTGCGTATTGGATAACAAAGAAAACTCCCATAGCCCCAAGGCCGAAAAGATGTTGGAACACTACCGCAATCTGATCCAGCACGAACTTGCCATCGAGTATCTCAATAGTCATTTGGGGCAGGAAAACGCCGGCCTCAATGACTATGTAAACGATTTGCTGGATAAAAACAGGATAATCAGTGAGCAATCCGAGCAATTGCGGGAAGTTAATGACCACCTGAACCGCAAGATAGAAGTCCTTGATTGGCTGGTGAAAGTGATCTCGCATGACATCCGGGGGCCTCTGGGGAGTTTTCAGAAGCTTTTGCGGATGATGGAAGATGGTAGCATCCCACAGGACGAGTATCCGCAACTGATCCAAGCTCTACACCGGCAAAGCGGACAGCTGTTCAACATCGTCGACGAGATGCTGGACGGTATCCGCATCCAAAACAGCGATCTTGCAGAGTACGCGAGTCTTAGCAACCATGATCTGACCCCAATCCTGGAATCTCTGTATCACTTGTATCACTTTATAGCTATGCAAAAGCGGATTGAGCTAAATCTGGAAATGGATTCCGGCCCGGTAATGGCCAGGATCAACCCCAAGCTGCTCAAAGTAGCCATCCGTAATCTACTGAACAACGCCATGAAATTCAGTCCTGAAAAGGCCAAGGTAAGGCTCAGATTGCGAAATCTGGAGCCGGGAGCGGAGATCAGCGTAATAGATACCGGAGTAGGACTCTCGGATGGAATGCTGTCCTATCTTCGCGGTGATATGAGCGTGTCAGCTCCGGAAGATGGCAATCCGCTCAACAAGGGCTATGGCTTTGGTTTGGGGCTTTGCAAGGATTGCGTGCAACGCATGCAAGGCATACTGGAGATATCTGGTGAACCTGCCAAAGGCGCTACTTTTACCATCATTCTGCCCAATTGACCGCCATCCCGCCTCCCACCAAACTGAACCATCTACGAAAAGAATTGACAAAAGAAGAGAGTATGGCAGATAGGTATAAATGTCTGAAGGAGATACTATGACCTATACACAGATCAATGCCAAGCGAGATGCAAGCCAGCAAGTTCATCTGAATCTACCGGGGTTCAAGCTGCGTCTTTGGCTGGCGGGGCTGCTCTCTGTTTTAATATTATGCTTCACTTTGTATTTCCAACTGCCTGTGCTAAACTGGAGATTCGTGGGCTGGATCCCCACTCTGATGATCATCTTGATTCCTTTCTGGGGAGTGAAGAAGCTGCATAAGCCACTCACCTTGTTACACATAGCCCTGGCAATGCTCTTTGTGCTCTTACCACTGATCTCTTCCGGTTTGTTCCGCGCCAGGAGTTATCGCAACATGATCGGTGATGTTCAGAGCAGTGAATTCAGTGAATTGGTCTCTCCCATCAACATGAATCAGGTACCCATCATTGATCAGGCTTTTGCCGCGTCTCTGGCTGAAAAGAAGCTGGGTGAAGACTTTGCTTTGGGCAGCCGTGTGAATCTGGGCTCTCCTACCATCCAGATGGTCAAGGGTAGACTCTTCTGGGTAGTGCCACTTTTGCATAGTGGCTTTTTTAAATGGTTGACCAATCGCCAGGATGGCACTCCGGGATACATCATGGTTTCCGCCACCAATTCGCAGGACATCAGCTTTGTGCGTGAGCTGGATGGTCAGCCCATCAATATCCGCTACCAACGCAATGCCTTCTTCAATCAGGATCTCAAACGACATCTGTATCTTAATGGTTACACCGGCATCGCCATGGCGGGAGATACCTTCGAACTGGATGACGAGGGTCTGCCCTATTGGACGATCACTGTTTACAACCACAAGATTGGGGTAGCCGCTCCGGAAGCTTTGGGTCTGGCCACCGTGCGGGCTGATACCGGAGAGATCAAGTATTACCCTCTGATCCGCACTGAACATGGCTTTGACGACAGGCTGATTCCGGCCTGGGTGGATCGCGTGCAACCATCTTATTTCGTGATACCCCAGCTCAATTGGTGGGGCAAATATGTGCGCGGATTTTGGAACACACTATTTGGCAAGCGCGATATGCTTTCCACCACAGAGGGCTTCAATGTGATCTATGGTAATGATGGCCGCAGCTATTTCTACACCGGAATGTCCAGCGTGGGCTCAGACGAAGGCACCGTGGGCTTTGTGCTCACGGACACTCGCAGTAAAATGACCTCACTCTATCGCGTTTCCGGTGCCACTGAATATGCCGCGATGCGTTCGGCACAGGGAAAAGTGCAGCAATTCAAGTATTATGCCACCTTCCCCATTCTGGTGAACCTCAACGGCATTCCCACCTATTTTATGACGCTCAAAGATGCTGCGGGTCTGGTAAAGATGTATTGCTTCGTCTCAGTCAGGGATTTCTCTCTGGTGGGTGTGGGCGAAAGCGTGAAGGGCGCGAGGGAGAACTTCCAGATGACCCTAGCCTCATCCCGAATCGGCAGTTTGCCGGATGGATCGGTGGAGCAAAGCAAACTCGAAGGCACTATCAGCCGAATTGCCAGCGATATCAAGGACGGCAGATCATTCTACTACTTCTCTTTGATCGAAAAGCCCGGCCTGATCTTTGTTGCCACCAGTAACTTAAGTAGCTTTTTGCCACTCAGCCGACCCGGGGATCGGGTAATAGTATCCTATCTAAACACCTACGAGCGTGAGATAAATATCAACGAGTACAAAAATCTCGGACTTGAGGAATAAGTTTTGCTTGACAAAGACTTTGGCTCTCTGAAACTTAGAATTATGCTGATCTGCTGCTTATCCAGCGGATCAATCAAGAAGATGTAACATACAACACAATAAGGAGATAACATGCAAACAAAGCTGACCAAACTGTTCCTTATACTGGTTTTTACAGTGTTTGCCATCAGTAGCTGGGCATTGATAAGTGAGTACACTTTTACCGGCACTACGGGCACATACACAGAAATCAGTGGCGGAAGCGTTTTACCAAACCCTGTTCCCCCCGAAGTGAATTCCGTTTACAACGCTATTCCCTTGGGCTTTGATTTTGTTTATGACGGAGTGACTTACACCACTGTAAGCATCGCCGAGAATGGCTTTTTGGCCATGGGTGATGTGGTGGTGACAAACAATCTCCCCCTTAGTGCTGCCACCGGCACTAACAATGTGATGGCTGCCATGAGCAGAGACATCATCGCCAAAGACGATGGCGTATTGATGTATCTCATGAGCGGTACCGCGCCAAACCGTGTCTTTACCGTGCAATGGAAAAACTTCCGTCGCGTTCCCACCTCAGCTGCTAATGATATTCTGAATTTCCAAATCCAACTCCATGAAGGCAGCAATGAGATCGCGTTTTGCTATGGCAACAATACTGCAATCAATGTAGTTACCGCTGCCACAGTGCAGGTTGGTCTGCGTGGCGCTGATAATACAGACTTCAACAATCGCACCACGATGACCGATTGGACTGCAACTGACGCCGGAACGGCAAACAACAACAGCTGCAGACTGAATGACACCGTATTTCCTCCTTCAGGTCTCACCTTTACCTTTACTCCCGTACAGCAAGGGAATCCTCCCATGCCGGCTCAGACTCCTGCTCCGGCCAATAATGCCACCAACGTGAATCCCAACGCTCTTCTGAGCTGGGCATCCGGCGGTGGAGCCCCCACCGGATACAAAGTGTATTTGGGCACCAATAATCCTCCCACCAATCTGGTTAATGGAACTACTCAAACCGGAACCACCTATCAGCACACAAGTGCTTTGAGCTACAACACCATGTATTACTGGCAGATCGTTCCCTTCAACGCTGATGGTGACGCTGTCTCCTGCCCGGTTTGGGCTTTTACTACCTGGGCTGATCCCACCATCACCACCTACCCCTATACTCAAGGTTTTGACGGTGTGACACCCCCCGCTCTGCCCACAGGTTGGAGCCAGATCAATGCCAATTCTGACACCTACATCTGGGAAAGCATTGCCGACGCAAACGCGCAATCTGCCCCCAATGCCATGCGCATTCGTTACAATGCCGCAATGGCTATGAACGATTGGTTGATCTCCCCTCCAATGCAGGTAACTGCTGAATATGCCTATAAGATCAGCTTCTACTATCGTTCCAACAGCGCTACTTATCCTGAAAAGCTTGCTCTGTATATGGGCAATGCCCCCACTGTAGCTGCCATGACTGAGCAACTCTGGATCAATAGCAATATCACCAACACCACCTACCAGATGGCCGAAGTGATCGTTCCCGCTACAGCAAATGGCACCGTCTATATCGGTTTCCATGGCCATAGTAATGCCGATCAGTTCTACCTCTATGTAGATAGCTTCAGCGTGATCGAAATGACTGAAATGCTGGATCCTCCCACAAACCTTGCCGCAAACGTATCCGGTAATGATGTGCATCTGAGCTGGACTGCTCCCGGCGATACCCCTCCTCCTCCTCCGGACGGATTCTCTGATGACTTCGAAAGCTACGAAAACTTCACTCTGGCCTTTGATCCCTGGGTATTGGTCGATGTGGATATGTCTGCCACCTATGGTATGACCAATATCACCTGGCCCAACGCCTATGCCGCCATGGCTTATATGATCTTCAATCCGAGTGCTACCACTCCTCCGGTCACCGATCTTGCGCCCCACAGCGGTGCCAAGATGGCTGCCAGCTTTGCCAGCACTTCAGCCGTGAATAACGACTGGATGATCTCCCCCATGATCAGCGTGGAAAATGGCCATTTCTTCAATTTCTGGGCCAAG
>Ga0334883_1002954_pt1 | contig 19371 bp, 16 predicted proteins | sample GraSluR1_MG_6_FD_207230 | JGI IMG/M metagenome (GOLD analysis project Ga0334883, IMG submission 207230) | Sludge microbial communities from methane-producing bioreactor in Wageningen University, Netherlands - Granular Sludge_09_05-R1 | ecosystem: Engineered > Bioreactor > Anaerobic >...
GTAACCCTCGTTCATTTATGAGATAGTTTTTCAATAAGTATTTCATGAATTTTTCCTGAATAATAATGTAAAAAACGTTTGTTTTCAACCCCTAAAATCCATTGAATTCCTGCTGATTCTGAAGCAATAAAAATTTCATCCATTTCAAAAATTTCCGGTTCCTCGATGCTGCTCATTTCGGCAACCTGCAATCCTGCAGTTTTTGCCGCTTCCAAAATGTAAATACGCAAAACATCTTCGTAGCAGCCTGTGGAAAGGGCAGGGGTGAGCAACTTATTTTCTTTCACCAAAAAAATATTGGCTCCCGCACTTTCGCAAACCGATTGGTTTTCGTTCAGAAACAGAACCTGCTGGTGCAAACTCTGCCGAATTTCCGAAAGACCGGCATGCCAAAACAATTCGTTGAAAAAGGGAAACCGGTTGAACGGGTTCTGCGAATTTTTTATCAAGGAAGAAGTAGTAACCAGCAGACCGGGTTCATAAAGCGGAAAATCGAATTCCCGGAAAGCATTTGCGGTGATGAGTGTTTGAACCTCGTTTTCAATCCAAAACAGTTGAAAATGAACATACCCTGAGCGGTAAAATTTGTTTTTGTTCAACATGCGTTTGGTTAGCCGGAACAATTCCCTCCGGTTTTCAAAAACTTTTGGAAGGGGAAAATGAAGAGCTTCCACCTGGCTTTTTATCTGTTCTATATTTTCAGCAAAAAACGGAATACCGCCATACCCGTACCACATTTTTTGCGAAAGTCTGAACGATGTTTCTGTCAGGAAATGATTCAAATATATTTCATCTTTTCCGGCCACAGTGCCATTTACAATCAAATATTCCATGGAAACTTTTATTTGGCGTCAAATTTAAGAATTACATCGAAACCGCTGGCTCTCGATGAATTGTTCAGCTCTAAAAATAAAAAGCGAAAAAGTTCGTATTCCAGCTTCACTTCATATTTTACCATGTCTTTTTCGTGGGTTTCGCCAAACCGCTGTTCGTAACTCACAAACAGGTCGTTGGTTATGTATTTTCCAACCACTACCGTCGCATTGTCAAAGCCGCCATCGCTTTTTACCTCGATGTAGTCCACGGCCAGTTTTTCTCCTAAGAAGTTGGTTAACTGCGATGTAAGGATTGAAGCTGCTGCTCTCCCGGCAAGGTTGCCTCCGCCGGCTCCGTCCATGTTGTCCTGCTCGTCGATGGTAAGTTCATTCATGCTTTTTCCGAACAGGATGTATGATATCGCGTCGCCTTCGCTTATGGAACTGCCGTCGAGCCGGAAGTTTACCTCGGGCGATTCCGCCGTTCCTCCGATTTGTACCGAAAGGGTTTGCTCCACCCGCTGCGGATTCCGGAATGCGTACGATGCCGTAATGTCCATGGAGGGCATCATGTCTTCACCGCCCTGGAAACGGATGGAACCTTCGTTAATCATAAATGTTTTTCCAAGCAGATCATATTGTCCGCGCACCACATCTACCGTCCCGAACAGCTCGAAATATTCCCGGCTTTTTCGCAATTCAACATCGCCGGATAATTCAATATACAAATCGTCATTTTTTATCCATGTATTCCGCGGGATACGGATGCGCAGGCTGCCTTTGAAATTGTCGAAATAATCGAATCGGGTACTGTCGGATAATACTGCCGGAACCGGTTCAATGTATGCCGAATCTGTTAACTCCGTCATTCTTTCCATTTCCTGAACCAAAAGCGGTTTGGGCATTTCGGCAACAGTCATTCGGCCCAGCATGCGCATTACGGTTGGAATATAAATTTCCGAACGCGGGATGGTAATATTGCCCCCGTAAGCCACTTCGCCTTTTTTGCCGCCGAATGTGGCATTTCCGTTCATCTGCATGTTAAACTGCCGGTGATTGAAAGGCTGAAAGCGATTAAAATTTAATGTAATCTCCGACTGGCTGATGTCACCTTTGTAAAAATCGGACGCAAAATCCATTTGCCCCGAGCCGGTCAGATTTCCATCAGAGCTTCTGACCAAAAGATTTTCTATTTGGATTTTATCTCTTAAAAAGTTAAGGTTCAGCCCAACGTTTCTGTAATCAATTCCAAACTCACGCATTTCCACCGAAGCATCCCGCAGCCGGATGTTTCCCTCCGGATTGGGCGATTCCATCGTGCCAGAAAGGTTTACATCTCCATCGATAAACCCGGCGATGTTTGCTGACGGATACATGGCCTGCAGAAGTTCAAGCGATAATTTTTCAAGGAATACCCTGCCGTTTACCGAATCATTGGGGTTAAAACCGAATTTCAGCGAATCGGGATAAAACCGAAGCGGAATTACAGCCCTTGCCTCCAGTTTTCCGCTGTCTTGCGGAACAACAATCAAATCAGACGAAAACAGGTTGTTGTTGTAATCCAGGTTTCCATCGAACTGCAAAAACCGGTAATCACCGAACTCCATATTATTCAGGGAAAAATTTCCTTTCATTACCGGGTTTTCAACTGTTCCCGAAAAATCCAGTTCTCCTTCAAAAATGCCTTTGAGCTGGTCGTTTATCTCCATTTCTTCCAGTTTGGCCAACGAAATGTTGCCGATGTTTATTCTGCCCCTTAAAGAATCCTTCGTGCTGAACACTACGCTCATGCTGTCGGCGTTAATTTCCAGTGGAAATATGGCCGACATTTCTATTCTGCCACTATCGTCGGGCGTAACAATTGTTTCCATAAGAAACCGGTTATCCACATATTCCAGTTTGCCTGAAATATCTTTTAATTGAAATTTGTCGAATCCCGGCGCTGAAATTGAAAATTCTGATTTTAGAAGCAGGGAATCGGGGGCTCCTTTTACATCTATATCGAGTCCGAAAAGTCCGGTTACCGGTTGATCCTGTTCCAGAAGCTGCATCAGATTTTCGAGGTTCAAATTGCTTATTTTGAGCTGAAAGTCCTGTTCAGATGACAGGCTGATTATTCCGTTGGCAGAAATGAACTGCTCCAGTTCCTGATGGTCTGAAACCATATTGAAGTTATCTATCCGGTAGTTTTGTGCATCCAGTTCGATTATTGCCGGAGGCTGCTGCAACGCCCATTTCTGGTTTCTGAAATCAACTTCCCATTCCGTGAGGCTGATTTTCAGCGGTTCACTGGGCACAATTCCGGCTTCAATCAGCGTGGTTAACTCGTATGCCGCCAGGTTTGCAGAAAGAAACAGCGAATCCGGATTCCCTTCGGTATAAGCAGTTACCGAGTCAATAAGCAAATCGCCCATGGAAATTTGCTGTGCAACCAGCCGGGCATCGAAAAGCGTGTCGGTTGGGGTTAATTGTCCGTTTGCAATCAGGCTGAGGTTAGCTAAAGAAATATTACCATACCGGGTAGAATCCAGTTCGGCGGCGGTTTCCAGCGAAAGCGCATCGGGCATGCCCCAAAGCCTGGCCTGAATGGTTCCGCTGGTTTGCAGGCTGCTGTCGGGTAAATACGCATAAAATTCATCCACACCAGAGAAAACGGCTTCCAGTTTAAAATCAGATGGTCCAGTAAAACTGTAATTTCCGCTTGCTGTGAGCAGGGCCGACCGGGTTTTTGTCCGCAGTGTATCGAGTCGCAGATTTTGGTTTTGGTATGCTGCCTTTGCAAGCAGCGTATCGATTTGAATGTGCTGAAACCTTGAATTCAGCATATTCATTTGACCTGCGACTCTTATTTTTTCAGGGTCGAAATCTTTTCCGCTGAAACTGGCTGTTAAATTGATGTCGGAACTCAAATCACTCATTCCTGTAAGCCGCTCCAAATCGAGGTTTCGTGCTGTAAAGTTTGCTTTGTAAACCGGCACATTAAACAGGTTTTGAACCGACGGACTCAAGCTGAAACTTCCGAACAAGCCATTCCCTGTCATCAGGCCGGCGAGGTTTCCATTGTTTAAACTGAAATCGAAAGTGATTTTGTCGAGTTGTTTATCCTGAATAACCCAGTTGTTCAGTTCTCCTTTCACTGCAATTTCTGCCGTTTCGGGGTCAATGCCATTGCCTGTTACAGAAAGGTTACCGTTCAGCGTGTAGGGTAGTTCGTCCATTCCCAGCCAGTGAATAAGATCTACATCTGAAAAATTTCCTTCCAGGGAATACGAGAGAATAGTTTCTCCGGAATTGAAAAGGAAATCGGCCAGATTGCCGGAAGCAGCCTGAATAATGATTTGCTGGTTTTGGTCTTCCAGTTGGATTGTTGCACGTGCTGTGTTTTCCTCCATGCCGGCCTGCAGTTTAATGTTGGGAGTTGCCTGAAATTTCAGGTAGGGCAGGAAATAGCTGAATTCGGAAAGGTTCAGTTCAGGAATTTCAATATGGGCATTTCCTGCCTGTTGTTCCGGTGAAAATCCGGCCTCTCCGCTGATTTGATTGATGGCCGTTTCTATTTTGAAATTTTGCAGTTCGATGAATTCATTGTTTTGTGAAAGGTCAAATTCAAGGCGGTTTAAACTGAAATCAGGATTTCGGGTGGAAAATGAAAACTGTTTCAGTTGCGCCTGCTGTTCATTTTCATCCCAAAACAGAGAAAGTTCTGTATTCAGCTTTTCAATCCGTTGGGGAATGATGGTGTCAGTTGTTTCTGTTCGGATAAATCCGTCAACCAGACGGAAAACCGGCAGCCGGATGTTGAATCCTTCGGAAGGTTCAGTCTCCTGTTCCGGTTTTTCCGGCCCGGGTTTTACAATCTGCTGTACATTCCATACCGAATCGTTTATCTGTTTCAGGAAAATTTGCGGACGGATAATTTCGGCAGAATGAATTTCGAGAGTATTTCGCAAAAGCGGCCAGAGATTATACTCTGCTTTCATTTCATCAATTTGAACCAGTGTGTCCTCTTCCATGATTACCATCACATTCTGAATGGAAATGCCGGTGAAAAAGTTGCCGTCAATTTTTCCGATGGTCAGGTTTCCGTTAATGATTTTATCCACCTGTGTTTCGGCAATCCGGGCAATTTTTCGTTTCGCCGGTTCTGTTTGAATGAGCAGGGCGGCGAGCAACACCAAAAGCAGGATTCCCAGGAAAAACAATCCCGGAACAAGCAAACCGTATTTGATTCCTTTCTTCATATTAAAATGCCTGTCCAACACTGATGAAAAACTGCGGGCTTCTTTTTTCGTTCCATATTGGTACTCCCACATCAAAACGCACCGGACCGATGGGAGTTTCAAGACGCAAACCCGAGCCGGCAGCGTATGCCAGGTTATTAAAATCGTACGACCATGATTTTTCCCAAACGTTACCTGCCTCGAAAAAGGCTACCAGGCTCAACCGCCAAACCAACGGATACCGAATTTCAAAGTTGCTTTCGAAAATACTTTTTCCACCCAGCGGGGTTCCGCTTTCGCGTTTCGGCCCCAGTTCGGAACGGTTCCAGCCACGAATGGAATTGCTCCCTCCGGAATAAAACCGGTCTTCCACCGGAATAAAACCGCTGCTGTCAGCCGAACTGATGCCGCCGGCCATTAAGCGCACTGCCAGCACAAAACGACCTAAATCCCGGTAAGCTCTTACGTCGCTCCAAAGCCGTGTGTAGTTAAAATCGCTGCCAAATATGTGTCCGTTTACCTTGTAGCTCAGCGACAGGTTTATACCGCTCACAGGTGAGAATGCCGGAGAGGAATTGTTAAAAACACCGCTCAGCAAAACCCCCGATTTGTTATAGAGGAATCTGTTGCTTTCCCTATTCAGAAATTCAGAATCACCGACTTCAATCCGCTGCTGTACATCTTCGAGGTAATAGGTGATTTTTCCGGTGGTTGACGGAGAAAACTGGTAGGTGAGGGGAATGTTCAACCCGAAGGTGCGTGTGTCGTACCCGGGTTCCTTGCTTCTCACCAAAAACGGATTAACCGAAATGGTGCTGTTAAACCCCAGAAACCGGGGCTGAATCCATCTCAGTCGCACGGAATAAGGTTCCAGCGCCGAATGTTTCAGGTAGAGGTTTATCCGGCGGGCGCCGCCGAGGAATCCGCGGTAATTCAAATCGAGGAAAGTTCTGAACTTATCTTCGGTGCCGTAACCCGCACCAAACCGTGTCGTTATTCGCGGCGCTTCCTCAATGTAAATATTTACAGGAATCGGACTTTTTTGCGTTTGAGGTTCCCGCTCAGGCAAAACAGAAACCACGCGGAACAACTGTAAACTGTAAAGATTCTGTCGCGTTCTGTCAAGTAATGATTTATCGTATAAATCTCCCTCTTGGTACTTTAGCTGCTTTCGGATAAACTCTTCGGAAACGTTTTTAATCCCCGAAATTCGTGTCTCTCCCAAATAAGAAACCGGGCCGGGCTGAACCGTATAGCGGATACCGGTGGTTAGCTCTTCCGGTTTAAAGTTTAGATTGTAATCGGCAGAGGAGTATGCGTATCCCAGACTTCTGAAAACATCTTCCACAAAGCGGGTGTCCTGTTTCAGGGCTTCATCGCGAAAACGTTTGCCCTCTTTCAGGATTAACTTTCCTGAAAACCTTTTGAGCAGTGAATCCGGGTTAGTATTGCTGGTATTTTGGATTAATTCCAAAGATATTGTGTCGGTTATAACCGGCTCTCCTTCAGTGATTTCAATTTCAATTTTCACCGTTTGGTTTTTTTCGTTTACAACCAGGGGTTGAAGCCCGGTTTGCACATTCAAAAAACCTTCACTCTGGTAAATGCGTTTCAGGCGCTCCAGGTCAAGGTCCATCAGTTCCTCACTGTATAAAAACGGTTCTTTTTTGGTGAATTTTTTTTCGAGCCAGGAAACTTCTTTCAAAGCCATTTTGTCGAGCAGGAAATCTTTTTTGAGGGTTTTGTTGCCTGTAAAAGTTACTTTGCGCACTTCATAATTTTCCTGGGCCGACAACTGAGTTGTTCCGGCCAGAAAAAGAAAAAATATGAACAAAAGCAACCTGTTGAGCATAAAATCTAAAATCCAATTGTGGATTTGAAGATAACAAAAATCACGAATTTTACTGGTTAGTCGTTTCGTAAGGTTTCAATCAATTCTTTTTTGGTAATACTATTTGACTTTTGTGTGGAAATATGTGGAGGAAATTCCCCGGAAATTCTGATGTTATTTTTCGGGAAAAGAAAACAGATTCGGATCAATGTCCCGGTTTGCAGTAATTTCCGAAAACGAAATTTTCCGGGTTTGTCCAGGCATTTCAATGGTTTGTTTCTAATATTTCCCTCTTGAGGACGAGGCCCGATTCCACAAATTCCAGTTGCGATTTACTGCTTAAGGTTTCGATGCCTGCAATTGCTTTTTCTCCTCCGGTTGCAGTTACAAATTCATTTAGAATCTTTTTGGCTTTCGGGTCTTTGGTTGCATCCTTCTTATTTGCAAATCCTGTTGAAAAAATAAATAGCATCAGCGCAAGAGTCATTCTGATTGTGTTTCCTGTTTTCATTTTTTTGGCTTTTAAAATTTATAAATGAATTGTTTTTGCCTGATTTCAGGCTGCTTTTACGTGTACAAACCTAATTTCATTTCTGGTTGTTTACCAATTAAAACCGACGAGGGTGCAATATTGAAGGATGAACGTGTTAAGTACATATATGTATGAATGAGCAGTTCCATAATCGCTAATTGCGATAGAACCAAAAATCTAACTTGATTTTAAAGTTCTGGATCCCCCTGAAATCCCCCTTTGGTATAAAAAATCCGTTTTCCAAATGAAATATCTCAACCAAAGGGGGACTCGCTCCGATGTTTTTTATGAACTGTAAATCAATGAATTACAGTTAATTAAATTTGTCGGCAATTAATAGTGAAATCTAAAAACAACACATGAAGCTTTTAATCATTGGACTTCTTGCTTCCCGCTTCCATCCTCCGTCTTCGGTCTTCTGTCTTCGGTCTTCCTTCTTCCTTCTTCCCACTTCCTACTTCCTACATCGCGCTTCCGTCTTCCTACTTCCAACTTCCGTCTTCCCCGCTAACTATTCAGCCACTTTTTAAAATCAGATGAACGGTCGATGCTGACGATAGTTTCGAATTCTTCGTCGGCCTTGGGTTTCAGTTCCAGTTTTACCCGGCCCCGTGAATAGGCTACCATATTGGCAATGGATGAAATGTTCACCAGGTATTTTCTGTTAATTCTGAAAAATGAGGCGGGATTGAGCATTTCTTCCAACTTATCGAGGGTGAAATCTACATTGTAAGTGTTTCCCTGATTTGTACGGAGGTAAACGCCTTTGTCCATCACAAAAAAGTAGGCAATATCGGTTACTTCAACCATTTTAATTTTTGTGCCACCCGAAATGGAAAAACGCTCCCGGTATTTTTTTTCATTGCCTGTTAACAGGTTGTAAAGCGACTGCAAATCAACGGAGTTGCGATGCAAACCGCTAAACTGCTCGTACTTTTTTAAAGCAGCGGCCAGCTCTTCGTGTACAATGGGTTTTAGCAAGTAGTCGATGCTTTTCAGCTTAAACGCTTTAATGGCATATTCATCGAAAGCCGTGGTGAAAATAACCGGGCTGCTAATGTTTACCTGTTCAAAAATGGCAAAGCTCAAATCATCTTCCAGGTGAATATCCAGAAAAATCAGATCGGGTTCCGGGTTCGATTTGAACCATTTTACCGATTCGGCAACCGACTCCAGTTCGGCCAGGATTTTAATTTCGGGATTAAATTCCTGAATCATTTTTTTTAATCGCAAAGCAGCAAATGCTTCGTCTTCTATAATTACAACATTCATGTTTTTAGTTTTTTATTCTGTTTCAATTTTTTCCGATTTCAGCAAGGGAAGTTTTGCAATAAATTGCACTGATGTTTTTATGAACCCGGGCTTTTGGTCCGACACAAGCGCATAGCGGCGATTGATGTTTTCAAGCCCGACTCCCGTAGAAACAAGTTTGGTTTCCCTCACATTAAGATTGTTAACAATATTCAGTCGCTGCTGTTCGTCAACAAATATTTCAATTTTCAGAGGCTGAGCTTTCGAAAAAGTATTGTGTTTAATGGCATTCTCAATAATCAGTTGAATAGCAATGGGCAGAATTTGGTAATCGGAGTATGATTTGTCAATTTTAATTTCGATTAACAGTTTCTTCATAAACCGTATTTCCAGCAGGAACAGGTAGGCATTTAAAAACTCCAGTTCGATGCTCAGGCTCACCAAATCTTTCTCCTTGTTTTCGAGCACATAACGATACACCTTCGAAAGTCTTTCTGTAAAAGATTCGGCCAAATCGGGGTCGATTTTTATGAGCGAAGTGAGCACATTCAAACTGTTGAAAAGGAAGTGCGGATTTACCTGCTGTTTAAGCACTTCAAACTGCGATTGCAAATTCTCCTTTTGCACTTTCAAAAGCTGCGTATTTGCTTCGGTAAGTTGTTTTGTTCGCTCGGCAACGCTTTGCTCCAGCGTGTTATTTATCCGTTCCAGTTCTTCCTTGGCTTTCAGTAATTTGAGTTCTTGTTTTTTTCTTTCCGAAATGTCGATGATTATTCCGCGCCTACCAACAACTTTCCCGTCGCGAATAATAGGAGAACCATAAATTAGCACCGGACAACGCGAGCCATCGGGTCTTTTCACTGTATATTCATTTGGAGCAGAAAAACTCGTTTCATTCGATTTTTTTATGACATTCTGAACCCTGGGCACATCTTCCTTTACTATGTAATGAAGCGCCGAAATTTTTTCCTCCGGGTTATCAGGCATAACAATTCCAAAAAAATCTTTGCCCGAGTTGTTTACAAACAGAATATTTCCTTCGATGTCGAGCTCAAAAATGGGTTGGGGGAGCAGGTCCATCAGTTCTTTGTAGTTTCGATCACTTTCCGCAGCAGCAAATTCGGCCTTCTTCCTTTTTGTAATATCAATAATAATTCCGTCCAAAAACGTAAGCTCATTGTTGGCATTGTAAATTCCCTTTCCGTTTTCGCTTACCCAAACAACCTGTCCGTTTTTATGAATTATCCGGTACTCAAATTCGTAAGCGGTTTTTTTCAAAACAGCTTCCTGAATGTTTTGCCTGCAAAAGTCCTGATCTTCCGGATGAATAATAGCGGCAAATGAATTTTCAGTATTTTCAATAAATTCTGATGCGTGATAACCAGAAATATCGAAAATTTTCTCGCTGATATATTTCATGGTGTATTGCTGGTCGAAATAGCAACGATAGGCAGCTCCGGCCAGGTTGGTAAGAATACTGTTCAGTTGCCCGCGGCTTTCGTTGAGTTGTTTGGTAATTATTTCCCGTTTTTCTATTTCTTCTTCCAAATGTTGATTCAGCTTTTTCTCCTGTTCTATAAGTTTTTGGGCATACTTGTTTTTCTCCTCTTCAATTTGTATTTGGGCTTCGTATTTAGCACGGTTTGCCGCCTCCAATATAAGTTCCTGCTGAAGTTTTTCAGCTTTTACCTTTTCATTCAAACTTTCATCCAGGTAAATCCAGGCCTCAAGAATTGACATAAAGAAGGCATTTACTACCGTGTAAATAAGCATGTTGTTAAATAAAACATTCGGTAATTCCTGCGGATAATTGCTTAACCAATGGGCAAATGTTGTTAACAATGACGAAACCGTAACGGCAATAAAAAACATGAACACAAATTGCAGAACCGCTCGTTTTAATGCAGCGTTGCTCCATTTGAAATTTTGGTTCAGGTATTGAATCACGAACAGATCGGGGTAAGCCATTGCAAATCCCGCAATCATGCTATAAATAATTCCTCTTAACCCTCTGAATAAAAATGCATTAAGCCCATGCAATTCGTGGTATCCTGTAAAATGATTGTAAGTAATTACAACGAGTTGAACGATAACAGCCATGCCAAAAACAAGCTTAAACAGCTTGCCAAATGGGAAGATTTTATGTATCTGTTTGAATATCATATTTTATTTTTTTGCTGAAAACCGGACTAAAAGTAGTTATGGTAATTCATAAAAAAAAGAAGTTTGGATTGAACGCGAAAAAAAATGAGGTGAAAGTGTTTAAAATTGAGTTAAACAGGTTTTTTAGTAATATTCTGAAATCCCAAACCTCCACGTACAGCAAAAAAGATTAAAAACAGTGCAAAAACGCAGTCAAAACTGCTGCGTTCTATTTTTCGGAATCCGGGATTGGCGCAAAAAGTTCCGTCAACCGAGAACTTGTCGATGGAATGAAAGCGAAGGGCATAAAAAGCCCTGTTTTCATGCAGCAGCCTAAATTCCAATTCATTATCCAAAAGGGTAATTTTACCAGCGAAGTCTGTAAAACAAATATTGCTTTTAACCTCAAGGATGGTTATACCATTTGAATTTTTCTCCATTAACCGAAAAAATTTTTTTTGATCTTCCATCTTCTTTTCACATGCCGCCAAAAGCAGGAAAAGCATTCCAATGAGTATGAAATAATTTCGATTCATTTTTTCAGATTTTAAAAGAAAACCGGGAAGAGAGTAAAACTCTCCTCCCGGCATATAGTTTGGATTTTAAAACCTTTTAATAATTCCGATTTGTGCAGATACATACCTGTGGTCAAGCTGATATGCAGCATTTTCAAAATCGGTTTCACCCGACAGCCAGTTGTATTTCAGCCCGGGAGCCAGGCTCCAGTTTTTGCCCAGTGCAACCTCAATCCCGGCGGCGGCTTGCCAGCCAATTCCATGGCCGGTATCGCTGATAATATCACCGTCGTTATTTTCGGTTTCAATGTGACTGTACAACATACCAGCCCTCACAAAATACGAACCCGGCGAGTTGCCAACCGGGTGTTTAAACTGCAATCCCAAAATGTAACCGGTTTGTTCAAAATCCACATCTGAACCTGCAAACGATTCATTCGCGCTAAAATGGCTGTAACCCCAGCCGCCGTAAACACTGGTAAACGGCATAAACCGGTACTGCAAAATGGCTTCAAACCCAAGTCCTGTGTTTAAACTGGCGCCGGCAAGGTCGCTCGAAACAAATGATACATCACCGTTGAGTTCAACCCCAAAACGTTTTGCGTTTTCCTGTGCCAGTGTGGTTGCAGAAACAAGGATTACCAAAACGATACTTAAAAATACTTTTGTTTTCATGACTTTAATTTTAAAAATGATTGTTTAATTGTTTTCACGAACCAAAAGTACATGGGTGAAAGTGTTTTGAAAACTTAATAATGATGAGTATGTTTTTTTTGATATTGAACGTGTTTTTGTCGTGCATCAATATGTTTTTTCATTTTTTGATTAAAAGTCCAGGCGCTTTTTCGGCTTACATGGTTGTAATTATTTGAAAGTTTGTTTAGTTTTAGAACCTGAACTCCAGCATGCGTAAGGGTGGTGGATTCGGGGAATATGAACAGATAAACCGTTGTTGCTAATTAAAAAAACGAAATATGAAACTAATTCTCTTTCTATTTGCAATCTCACTATCCTCGTTCGTTTTAGGACAGGATGACGTAACAACAAAAAGTGAAGCTTGTGATACTACATTAACTTATTGGGCAGTCGAAACTCTTCCCGAATACAAAGGTGGGTTCGAGAAACTATTGAGAGATTTGAATACTAATTTAAATCTTGAGAAGCATTTAAACGGAAGATGTAGAATAGATTTCATGATTAATTGTAAAGGAGAAACATCGGGTTTTAAGTTTGATTCAAGTTTTGACAAAGAATTCGGGAATAAATTCACAAAGACATTTTCAGAACTGCAAAATTGGAAAGCAGGAAAATATAGAAATGAAAATGTGGATTGTTCTTATACTTTGATTTTACGGATTGACAATGGGATAATAAAAAACGATAAAAAATAATTGACTGCAAATTGTAAATTGCATAAATTATATGGCTTTAATGACACCATAAAAAAATGAACGAGCAGCAAAAAATATCCATTCGTTTTTTTGACGACCGCGAGGTGCGGGCCTTATGGGACGGGCAAAACGCAAAATGGTGGTTTTCGGTGTTGGATATAGTCGCCGTTCTAACCAACCAAAACGACTATTCGAAAACCCGCAACTATTGGAAATACCTTAAAGCGAAGTTGAAAAAAGAAAATAGTGAAGTGGTTAGTGCCACTACCCAGTTGAAAATTCTCGCACCCGACGGTAAAAAACGTTTGTCCGATATGCTCGATTACAACGGAATTATTGCATTGGGCAAACAGTTTCCGGGCAAAAAGGCAAACCGATTTATCGAATGGTTTACATATACCGATGAAAGTATAGACGGAAAAAGCAAAACAAAGGCTTATGCGCTGTTTGAAAGTTCTTTTATCGACAGCATAGAGGTTGGCACAACCAAAGGGTTACAACAAATTCACGCTTATTTGTTTGGCGGCCTATACGATTTTGCCGGTCAAATCAGGCAAAAAAATATTTCGAAAGGCGGTTTCCAGTTTGCAGTATCACAATTCCTTGACGCCACATTAAAACAAATAGAAAAAATGCCCGAAAATACATTTGAGGAAATTGTGGAAAAATATGTGGAAATGAACATTGCTCATCCATTTATGGAAGGCAACGGCAGAACCACCCGGATATGGCTGGATTTGATATTAAAAAAACGCCTGAAAAAATGCGTTGACTGGAGCAAAATTGGTAAAACAGATTTTATGAACGCAATGGTAAAGAGTGCGGTAAACAGTAGCACGCTAAAAAAGTTACTGGAAAATGCCCTAACCGACCAAATCCATAGCCGGGAAATGTTTTTGAGAGGAATTGACTACTCATATTATTATGAGGAAAATTGATTGGTATTCCTGTAAAATCATTTATTTTTCGGACGGCACAATTGGTATTATTTGAAAGTTTGTTTAGTTTTAAAACCTGAAAAGATCAACCGAAAAACCGAATGAGAACAACACCTGGTATCGTAATCTTTCAACAGGAATTTCCCAATACTCCCGGAAAGCCGGAGCGTAAACCCGGATTTTTACCTGCAAAAATGTATGGGCGTAAATTCGGCAAAACCTGTATGTATCCAACATGCGTATGAATAGTGAATTCGGAAAATGTGAATAGATTAAAAAGTTGTGGGCAATATTAAGAAACATCCTGCATTATGGATAAAACTCTAAAAATAAAAGAAAGACTTTACAAAGACCAAGAAGGAAAATGTTTCTATTGTGGTGAAGACTTCAGGATTGAACAATTAGATATTGAACATTTAATGCCAAGGACATTAGTTTCAGATGATTCATCCAGAAACAAGGTTTTGGCATGTCGTTTATGTAATGTTAAAAAAGCAAATAGTTTGCCTTTCCAAGAGCATGAATTTGTTAATTTCTTAATTGAACTACTTGACAACCATCCTGATTATAGGAATGTAAATCGTGAAGTATCATTATCAGATAGACCTCAATTGCGCGGAGATATAATTGTTGAACAAAATATAAAAGGAGATTGGAAAAAGACACTAATTGAAGTAAAATCATTTCCAACATTTACAGACAAAAGACTAAAAGATATAATTAACCAACTGACTTCCTATAAAAAATACTCGAATGATGATTTGAGATTAGTCTTTGCCTTTCCAGGTACTCTAACGATTGCGGATAATTCTTTGCTTAGAAAAAACAAAATTGAAATATGGAGCCGACATTATATTGCAAAGCATTTTAAAGAGCAGATAGATAAATCTAAACATAATATCTTTCAAAGAATTTTCTATGACCAAGCTATCGGTGGCGTTTCTTTTCAAAGACTTCTAATTAATGATTTGAAAAAAATCAAAAAAGGCAAGGAAGAATGGTCAAGATATCAGAGGCACGTTTTAAAAATTCTTGACTACTTGTTTGGTAAAACACTTTCTTCGCCTATTAATGAGTCATCTGATAAATTTGGAATAAATCGGCGTGACTTTATTTTAAGAAACTATAGTGAAAGTGGATTCTGGAAATATTTAAGAGAAAAGTATCAGGCTGATTTTATTGTAATTGATGCTAAAAACTACACTGGAAAAATAAAAAAGAATCAGATTCTTCAAATAGCAAATTATTTAAAACAACATGGAACTGGTTTATTTGCTATGATAATTGCAAGAAATAACGATGAGGATACAGGTTCTTATTTTACACGACGGGAAAAATGGATAACAGAAAATAAGATGATTATTATATTAGATGATAATGATTTGGAAAAAATGATTTTAGCGAAATCATCAAATTCAGCCGAGGAGATTATTAAACAAAGAATTGAGGATTTTAGACTTGAAATATAGAAAATACTGCCCACAACATTTTATAAATTTAACTGTGGGTTCAGTGCTTAATTTCAGCCTTTCAGCCCGCATCAACTTTGTACGTATGCGGACTGGAAACTGCCACGCAAACCACAGTATAAACTTATAAGTGAAACGTTGTGCAACATAAACGAAAAAAAACAATGAGGACTTCAATATTTATCATATTCTTGATTTTTACAGGATTGAAACTATCAGCAGATGAATATGTTTCTCCTGTTCCTATGGAATATTATTCTCAAAACAACATTTATAGATTAGTAATTTACCCTAGGACTGTTCCTGACAAGTACGATAAAGAAATGCGCAAAAGGGAAAGAAAACCTGATAAATATATTAATGTTCCATTTAATGACACGATTGAACCATGTAAAGCAATTCTCTATAAAAAGAGTGGGATTTTTGATATGGACTATGAACAAATATGGGAAATTGAGTTAGAGAATCCTGAAGTGCCAGATTATGCTTTTGTACCAAATGATGGAAGTTTTGTAATAACAATTGACGATTATTATTCCAATGGAAGAACAGAAAATGCTTTTGTTATTTATGATACAAATGGGATGTTTTTAAAGAAATATTATTTATCTGATTTTTCTCCTTTTGCTCACAATGAATTGACGCAAACTGTTATGACTACTCCTTGGTTTGTCGGTATAGAACACTTTTCATTTAGTCCGGATAAAATCAAAATATTAATACATGACCGAGAATTTAATATTGAAAAAATTGTATATAATATAGATAGATTAGAGTTTGAAGAATGAAATTACGGTGCACAACAATTAGCCTCCAATAAAGCGTTGCTTGCATACGGTTTACATTGGAGGCTGTGTTGAACTAAACATTGTTACTTTTTAACCACCTGCCAATTAATAATTTATCAATAGTGTTTTCAATGGGGTTTTCGGGTTTTCTGCGATTCTGTTTTTCGGGCTATCATCAGGTAATGTTTGGTTTCCCGCAAGAAAAACGGTATGCATCGTGTCAAAACCTTGCTGGTTTTACGTCGGTTGTGATAAAAGCATTCAGTTTAAAAATCAAATCTTTCATTCCTGACATATCTTATCGATTCCCCCGGCAGGAACAATGTAAATGTACATGCGGGTGAAACCTGAGTTGCTGGTCCCCCGCCGATAGTCGGGCAGGCAGGTGTGCAATATGGCAATTGCTCCGGGTTTTGCACCGAGCAGTTTGGGGTCTTTGGCAAACAGGCACAGGGTTTCCCACGATTTTTCGAACAACAGGTTGTACATCATCTCGCGGTTGAAACGGAACAACTCCAGCAAATCATGCGGAACAGTAAACACCACATGAAAGTATTTTACCGGCAGCAGTTCCTGTTTGCGTGCTTCCACCCACAACTCTTTGTCGATGCCCTGGTCCCGATAGTTATCGGGAGGACAGTGGCGGTTACGGCAACTGTGCAGCACGTAGTGCACCGAGCCGCAACCGCTGCACGCCATGGCCGAGCCTCCCAGTTCGGAGGTACGGCAGGTGGCCAGTGCCCGCAGTGTTTTTAGCTGGTGCCCGGAAACACCTTTTTTCAGCAGCAAATCCGGCAGAAATTGGTTGACAACCGCTCCCTGGATTACCTGAGTACATGGTTATAAAGCATCTCCATGGGTGCAAAACCGGCTTTTGGGTTCGACCTGGCAATGTGTAAATACATCATGGTGGTGGCAATATCGGCATGGCCCAACTGGTTTTTCAGGCTCACAATATCAAGCCCCATTTCCAGCAAATGTGTGGCATAACTGTGGCGCATGGTGTGGATACAAACCTTTTTGCCAATGCCCGTTTTTTTTTGATACACCCCCGGAAAGCATGGCGGATGCCTTCGCGGCTGATTTGCTGCCCGCGCACTTTCCCGTTAAAAAGCCAGATTTCCGGGTTCGAAGTTTCAAGGTACTGCCGTATTCCTTTAACTGCAAGCGGCGAAACAGGTACATAACGGTCCTTTTTATGCTTGCTCTGACGAATATGTATCATATTCCGGTCAAAATCAATATCGGTTATTTGCAGGTTGATAACCTCGGAAATACGCAATCCGCAATCGTAAGTAACAGCAAACAGAACCCGGTGCTTCAAAAGTTTGGGAGTTTTCAAGATAAGTTTCACCTCGTGCTGGGAAAACACCACCGGCAGGGCTTTATTGCGCGAGACAGGGGGAAGTGCCAGGTAAAGTTTCTCGTTTTTAAACATCGCAAACAGGGTGCGCAACCCGTAAACCAGGTGCTTAAACGAACTCATACTGGGCTTTTCGTTTTGCCGGATTTGGAAAAGGTACTCTTCCATCTGGTCAATGGAAAGTTCCAGGGGCGAACATTTAAAATACAACACCATTTTTGAAATTTGCATCAGGTAATTACGAGTGCACGATTCAGATTTACCGGCAATGGTGTACTTGCGAAGAAATTTTTCACTGATGGTTTTAAACTCGGGAACAGCCTCATGGGCCTGCTCCAGGTAAGATTTTCTGCTCATAATAAATTTGTTTTTAAAATTAATGGCAGCAAAATCAGCAGATATGGCCAACAATTCCTATTTTAGTTGAAAAATAAGCTCCCCGCTGAAGCGGGGTTTAGTTCAACACGCGGTCATAGCCAATAAGGGTTTCAGTGGTATGCGAAGGTTTGTAGTCCGCTTCAACTTTTAGAGTACCTTGATAGGTGATTCGCCCGCAATCCCTTACTGGCCATACCGCCAGCCGTTAACAACAAGTTTGAAAGAAACATAAGTTAGATACAATGAAAGTAAAAGTGAAAATAATTGTGATAATAATTGGAATGCTTTTGTTGTCAAACATTAATTCAAATGCTCAGAATTATGAGGTTGGAGTTGCTGCAGGTTTTGACGTAGTAAATTTGCATCTTACAAATTCTTCAGAAAACAGTTTTATATATAATATTTCACCAATTGCTACCTGTAACATAAATGGATTTCTAAGTTTTAAAAATACGGGTTTTTGGGGATTCTCTCTTGAGCCGGGAATTATCAGAAAAGGTTGGAATCAATCATTCAATTCGAATAACAAAAAAAACAAAATTAGATTGTATTATCTGCAATTGCCCGTTTTATCCGACTTTTATATATCCAACCGAATATATTTCTCAACAGGACCTGAAATCAGTTATTTAATGAGCGCTAAAAACAATTATGAAAATAATTATGAATCAAATACACAGGACATTGCAGAATATCTTAATAGATTCGAATTATCAGCCATGGCTGCAATAAATTTTAAGATTAATGAAATTTCTACTGTTAGTTTCAGGTTCAGCCAGGGAATAACCGAAATATCAAATAATGTTCTGTGGACCTATTCAGAAGTGGAAGTTCCTGATGAACCCAGAGATTTTAATCAATACTTTCAACTGTTATTAAAAATGAGAATAAAAAACTGGCGGTAATAAAATGCAAATTTTGCTTATTTCAACGATAAAATTAAATGAAAATAGAAAAAATTACTGAAAACAAGAAGAAATTCCTCGACCTGTTGCTATTGGCAGACGAGCAGGAAAATATGATTGACAAGTATTTGCCTGGTGGGGATTTGTTTGCGTTGTTTGACGATGATTTGAAAAGTGTTTGCGTTGTTGTGCCGATAAATAGGGAAACCTGCGAGTTGAAAAACATAGCGACATATGAGAAATATCAAGGCAAAGGGTACGGTAGGGCATTGATTAACTACATTTCTGATTATTACAAAAGTGACTACAAAACAATGCTTGTCGGGACAGGCGAAACGCCGGGGATATTGTCGTTTTATGAAAGTTGCGGATTTGAAAAATCATATAGAGTAAAGGACTTTTTTACAGATAATTACGACCACCCCATTTTCGAGGGAGAAATACAACTGATTGATATGATTTATCTGAAAAAAGATTTGTAAATGCCTGCCGGCAGACGACACCTGCCAGGTTACGACATTTATGTTTTCCACAAACAAAAAATGCAACGAGCTAAATAATAACTTGTTGCATTTTAAAATGTGCCCAGAACAAGACGAAATTTAAATTTCTTATGCTCTTAAAATCAGCTTGTTGTATGAGTCAATAAATTTTGTTCTCGATAAAGTCTCTCTTTTATTTAAAAGTATTTTATTAATTTCAAAGATAGCAATAACAAATCAAATCATCATAAATTAATTGAGTTAGTTTTCTTTCGAAAACTCAGCAGAAGAATATTCTTCCATTGAACGTTTTATTAATTTCTGAATATTTTGGTTCCATCCTTTCCCTAT
>Ga0334883_1002963_pt1 | contig 19326 bp, 11 predicted proteins | sample GraSluR1_MG_6_FD_207230 | JGI IMG/M metagenome (GOLD analysis project Ga0334883, IMG submission 207230) | Sludge microbial communities from methane-producing bioreactor in Wageningen University, Netherlands - Granular Sludge_09_05-R1 | ecosystem: Engineered > Bioreactor > Anaerobic >...
ATGAGCGACATAACGAAACCGGAAATCCGGCCCAGGTTTTGCCGCCCGTAAAACCGCGGCCAGGTAACGGTCATCAGCACATTGTATAATCCGTTGGCCATTCCGTGGCCCACAATAAATCCGTAATAATAAAATCCGTCATTCATTTTTGCAAGGGAATAAAGTGCAATAAATTCACCTGCCAGAAAAACGTACAACAGATACTTCAATTTAATCCGGTCGCTAATCCAGCCGCCGAAAAACGAAATTCCAACCGATGCAAATGAAATGGGAATAAAAACAGCCAGTGCCTTTTCGCGGTCGAGCCCGGCCTGGTCGAAAATGGAAATCAGGTGAAAGGAAAACCCGGTAATGTAGAGGGCATAAAAAGCCAGCGGCAGGGAGTAAAGCCAGAAGGGCAATGTTTTACGCGCTTCAGAAAGCGAAAATTGCTTAAATGGCCTGATGGTTACATTGCGCTCGCGATGCCGGTGCTTCTCGCCGTCGGGTACCATGCCCATGTCTTCCGGATTGTCGCGAAAAAACAAAAAGGCAATCAGCATAAAAACCACGCCAATGCCCATAGACATAATAATCCATGCGTACCGCCAGGATGTTCCATGAATGAGCCAGTCGAAGGTAAGGGGCGCGATGGAAAAACCGAGGGTAATTAACACCGAAGCAATTCCGTTTACAAAACCACGCTTTGCAATAAACCATTTCATAAGCATGTTGCGCGAAACCATGGTTAACACGCCCTGACCCGAAAATCGAAGCAGGAAAAAAAGAAAAACCATAACTGCTAAGGCAAAACCACTATAAATCACCGATTCCGTGTCCTTCACAAACAAACGCACCAAATGGTCGGCCTGACTTAACAGCAGCAAAACAAAAGCAAGCAGCAGCGAAGCAGCGATGGCCGTCCACCGGGCGCCAAATTTATCGTATTGTTTACCGGCCCAGGTGAGCAAAAACGAACTGCCTACGGTGCCAATCATGTAGGCAGTGCTAATCTGCGTCCGGCTGATATGAATGTGATCAATTAAAAAGTCGGTAAAAGTGGAAACGCCCATAGTTTGCCCCGGGGCGCTGGCTAAAACGCCAACGGTGGAGGCAACCAAAATAACCCAGCCATAAAAAAAAGGTATCTTGCCGGGTTGAAATGGGAAATTATTCCAGCGCTCTTTGAATTGCATGATCTGAATTTTCAACAAAAATACAGATTGAAACGCGGTTTGTTCAATCTGAACAGATGAAATTAAAGGTAGCGTCAAAGATTAATTTTCAGGTAAAGTTAACTTACAAGACATTTGTAAACAAGGAACACGACCGGATAACAAAAAAAGACATCTAAAAAATAACTTTGATACCTTAACAAATACTATTGAAAATTTATTCAAAAAAAAATACTTAAAAGCATTCTAATAATCGAAAATTGTCTTTATTTTTGCGAAGTAACTATCATAAACTGATACTTGTTTCATTATGGCAAAACAATTTTATAAAGCTGTCTATTTCAGTGATTATCCTTCTGACGACTCAAAGGACAAGTCCGTAACACTTGCATTTAGTGAACCTGAAGAACCTTATTATTCCAAGGTAAAAGACTTGACAACTCAAGAATTAAAGGAACTTATTGGCATACAAACATACAAACAGCTATCACTTTTTGCAGAGAAACAAGAACGGTCTATCAATCAAGTTGTAAAACGACTGATAAAACAAAAACTTCCTAAAATTGACAAAGTTGACGGAGTTACAGAAAAAGATGTAACATTCGTTAAAAGTAAAGACATTCCCTTTCAAAGATGGTATCCATATATTGAAGGTTATTCTCCTAACTTTGTGAAATCTTTAATTAAAAATTACGGTATCACGAATTCAATCATTTATGAGCCATTCGCAGGGACAGGCACGACACTAATTGCTGCTGATGGGTTAGGCTTATCAACCGTTTATTCAGAAGTAAATCCTTTACTCCAATTTCTAATTCAAACTAAATTAAATGTTTTAAAAGCAAAAGTAACCCAAAGAAAGAAGCTATCTAAAGAACTTAAGGATATTCAAAAAGCCATATTGAAAAACATTAATAAATTTGAAGCAGATAAGTCATTAAGGGAATCCTATAAATCACTATTTTCTGATAAAAAATATTTTCCTGACGATACTCTTGAACAAGTTTTAAAACTTAGGTCCTACATAGATATTGTTAAATTAGAAGATATACTTCTTGCCGACACTTTAACGGTGGCTGTAATTTCATGTTTACTACCAGTATCTTATCTTAAAAAAGTTGGTGATGTCAGGTTTAAAACACCAAAAGAAATTGAAAAAGAACTTAAGACTTTTAATGATATTTTGCCTGAAAAGATAGGTAATATAGCAGATGACGTTCTAAATTTTGAATACACCCTAAAAGGAAAGCCCGAATTCATTCTTTCAAATGCCAAAAATGTTGGTCGGGTGAATAATCTGAAAATAGGAGCAATTATTACGAGCCCACCTTATCTAAATGGCACCAATTATTTTAGAAATACTAAAATTGAACTATGGTTTTTACGGTATTTACAATTTGAAAATGATTTACGATTTTTCAGAAACCAAGCGTTGACAAGTGGAATTAATGATGTTAAAAAAGAATATGCCTACATTAATGGGCTTGACATATCTTCAAAAAGCAGTTTGCTGAAATCTACACTTATTGAATTAAATAAAAATGCTTATGATTCAAGAATTCCCATAATGGCAAAAAGTTATTTTGAAGAAATGTATCTAATTTTTAATGACGCAAAACCATTATTGAATCAAAATGCGAAAATATTAATTGATATTGGAGATTCGATTTTTAGTAATGTTCATATTAATACAGACGATATCTTAATCGAGTTAATGCAGGAGCTGGGATATAAATTCGTTGAGAATAAAGTCTTAAGAAAAAGACGATCAAGAAATCAAGAAATATTAACTCAATCTTTATTGGTTTTTAAGTACGAAGTAAAATCACTGAACTCAAAAATTAGTAACCCAAAATTCTTTTGGAAAAAAAATTGGGATAATTTCCGAAATAAAATTCCACATCAACAAAAACCATATTCTAGTAGAAATTGGGGGCACAACAACCATTCACTTTGCTCATATCAAGGTAAGTTGAAGCCATCAATTGCTCATCAACTTGTCAAGACCTTTGTACCTGAAAATGGTTCTGTTCTCGATCCTTTTTCCGGAGTGGGAACCATCCCATTTGAAGCAGCATTAGCTGGTAAATTATCTTATGGCATTGATATTAGCTTGCCAGCATATTACATCTCTTATGCCAAGGTAAATACACCAATTTCATCTGCATCTTTTGCCTACATTGACGCTTTAGACAACTATATTAAAAACAATAAATGCACTAAAAAGGAAATTGACGAAGCGAAAAATTTCGGCTTCAATAAAAAACTATCTGAATACTATGAAGAAAATACTTTAAAAGAAATATTGCTTGCTCGTAGATTTGTGAAAGAAAATTATCCATCAATTCCCAGCGAAATGCTGGTGGTTGCCTCACTACTTCATATTCTTCACGGAAATAGACCTTATGCTTTAAGCAGACGTTCACACCCTATTGTTCCATATGCACCAACCGGTGAATTTATATACAAAAGTCTAATTGAAAAACTTTGTGAAAAAGTAAATAGAGTAATCGACGAAGAATTACCGCTTAATTTTAAAAATGGTAAAGTATTTAATCAAGACTCAACCATTGTTTGGCCTCAAGAAATAAATGAAATAGATGCCATAATTACATCTCCACCGTTTTTTGATAGCACAAGATTTTATTTGGCTAATTGGATTAGGATATGGTTCACTGGATGGTCAGAAATTGATTTTAAGCAACAGCCAAAATCTTTCGTAGATGAAAGACAAAAAGTTGATTTTGCTATTTATGAATCAATATTTAGGCAAGCAAAAGAAAGAATGAAAAAGGATGGGGCTTTTGTCTTACATCTTGGAAAAAGCAACAAATGTGATATGGCAATAGAGCTTCAGAAAATTAGCAAACGCTGGTTTAAAACTGCTGACTTGTTTGATGAAAGCGTGCAACACTGTGAATCTCACGGAATAAGAGATAAAGGAACGGTAACTTCACATCAATATCTGATTCTCGTTTAACTTATTTGAAGCCTAACAGTTTTTTATTTTCGGGTGAAAGATTATCAACCAATTCATAGACAAGTAAAATCTTTTTGATCTCTTTTATACGTTTTGGAAGGTCGGATTTCTCCCTGACTTGCAAATAACGTTCAACTCCTTTATTGACATCAATGTCACGATTCATTATTGGGAGTATATTTGAAATCAAGTCAATATTTGCTCCTGTAATTCGGACAAGCTCTATTAATTCATTATTTGTGTAGAACTTACTTGGCCATTTATCTCTTTTATTCTCATTGGCACTTCTTGAAAGTAAGGCAGCATTTTCCCTTTTAAGTGGATAAAGATATTTTGATGGCAAAATGTGGTCAATAGCCCAGGTTTCACGCTGTTTAATATCTAAAGGTTCTTTAGTCTTAAAACAGCGACTTTCAAATCTGTCAAATAAATTTTGAATATCTATTGGCTCGTTTTCTTCTTCCAGGAATAGGTCAGCTATCCGCCTTCGAACGGCTGACTCGTGCAATTGCTCTATGGTTCTTTTAGGATTTAAAACCGCATTAATTGCTCCCTTACAACTCCTGCATTCCATTTGCTTTTCTAAAGGTCCCCAACCGGTATGTTTACTAAAAGCATTGAAAGGTAAAATTCGAGTACAAACATTACATTGTTTCCAGTATGATTCTGGGTGTTCTGTAGCAATTCGAAAAAAACCTTCCCAAAATCGCAAAGCCGTTTTAGAATCGGCACTGTTAAATTCTTCCTTCCAATTATCAAATGGCAAATCAGTTTCTTTCGAGTGTATAAATCCACAATGCTTACATTTCCAAACAGCATTTTTTAGGGCTTCATTTGGTGTAATTAAATTTTGACCAATTTGAACATAGTTCATTTCTTTACAACTCACACACTTGTATGCTACCCAAGCATCGTGGTAAGGAATGCCGCTAACTCTTAGTATTCCAGTATTATTTACTGTTTTTCTTCTTGCCATTAACTTCTTTAAGAGATTTTTGAGTAACAACAAAGATAGGGATTAATAATAAAAACCGGCCACGACTAAAAACTAAAAGCATGAAGATATATAATCTGTTTTATGAAAACCCTCAGAAATTTATATCCCCGATTATATTATTTTTGACCCGCGAAAAAATGAAGTATAATTGAATTGATAATACAAAATAAAATGAAGTACTTTTCTCTGTTTATAACAATCCTGTTCCTCTTTTCAGCCTGTTCTCAACAAGAAACAGATAAATTTTACTCCGACCCGGTTGAGCTGGTAAACCCGCTGATGGGATCCGATTCAGAATTCAAATTGAGTAACGGTAACACCTACCCTGCCATTGCCCGCCCATGGGGAATGAATTTCTGGGCGCCACAAACCAATAAAATGGGCGACGGCTGGATGTACCAGTACGATGCGTACAAACTGCGTGGATTCAAACAAACGCACCAGCCTAGCCCCTGGATTAATGACTATGGGCAGTTTTCGGTTTTTGCAACTACCGGTAAGCCGGTTTTTAATGAAGACGAACGCGCCAGCTGGTTTTCACACAAGGCCGAAACAGTAAAACCCTATTTATATGAAGTTTACCTGGCCGACTACGATGTGGAAGCTGCTTTTACTGCCACCGAACGGGCTGCATTTTTTGAGTTTACTTTTCCAGAAAATGACAGTTCACACATCCTGATCGATGCATTTGACGGAGGTTCCTACATTAAAATCATTCCCGAAGAAAACAAAGTGGTTGGTTATACCACCAAAAACAGCGGCGGCGTTCCCGGAAACTTCAAAAACTGGTTTGTAGTGCAGTTTAATAAACCGTTCGATGCGTTTTACACCACTGACAACGAAACCCTTTATCCCGGAGAAACAGAACTGAAAGACCTGCACACCGGTGCTGTACTTCAGTTTAAAACCAAACGGAAAGAAATAATATCACTGAAAATTGCCTCATCATTTATCAGCCTCGAACAGGCCGAACTCAACCTGAAACAGGAAATTGCAGATAAAACTTTTGCGCAATTGGTTACCGAAGGAAAAAACCAATGGAACAACGAACTGGAAAAGATTAAAATACAAACTTCAAATATCGACAACGCACACACATTTTACAGCACATTGTACCGCTGTTTGCTCTTCCCTCGTAAATTTTATGAAATCGATGCTGCGGGAGAAATTGTGCACTACAGTCCGTACAACGGAGAAGTGCTGCCCGGTTACATGTTCACCGACAATGGTTTTTGGGACACCTTCCGCGCCGTTTTCCCGTTTTTTACGCTGATGTACCCCGAACTGAACAGCCAGATTATGGAAGGGTTGGTGAACGCATACAAAGAAAGTGGCTGGCTGCCGGAATGGGCAAGTCCCGGTCACCGCGACTGCATGATTGGATCCAACTCGGCTTCGCTGGTTGCAGATTCGTATCTGAAAGGAATCCGTGGATACGACATTGAAACATTGTACGAAGCCATTCTGAAAAACACCGAAGGACATGGCCCGGTAAGTTCGGTGGGCAGATACGGAGCAGAATATTACAACGACCTGGGCTACATTCCCTACGATGTGGGAATCCGCGAAAATACCGCCCGAACACTGGAATATGGATACGCTGACTTTTGCATTGCCGAACTGGGCAAAGCATTGGGGAAACCGGCAGAAGAGATTCAGCTTTTTGAAAAACGGGCACAAAACTACCGGAATGTTTTCGACCCGGAAACGAAACTGATGCGCGGCAAAAATGAGAACGGAGAATTCCAGTCGCCATTTAATCCCTACAAATGGGGCGATGCATTTACCGAAGGCAACAGCTGGCATTACACCTGGAGCGTTTTCCACGATGTGGAAGGCCTGGCGCAACTCATGGGCGGCCACAAAGATTTTGTATCCATGCTCGACTCCATTTTTGTGGTTCCACCTATTTTCGACGATTCCTATTATGGCTTTCCCATTCACGAAATCAGGGAAATGCAGATTGTGAATATGGGGAACTACGCACACGGCAACCAGCCCATTCAGCACATGATTTACCTGTACAACTATGCCGGAGAAGCCTGGAAAACACAAAAATGGATTCGCGAAGTACTGACCAAACTATACCAGCCCACACCCGATGGTTATTGCGGAGACGAAGACAACGGGCAAACTTCTGCATGGTACGTTTTTTCTTCGCTCGGGTTTTACCCTGTTTGCCCCGGAACTCCGGAATATGTGATTGGTTCGCCGCTGTTTGAAAAAGTGCAGATGGAATTACCCAACGGCAAAACACTCACCATCGAAGCGCCGGGAGCAGACCAATCGGAGTACATTCAAAAAACTACCAGGGATGGAAAAACATGGAATAAATCCTTTTTCACCCACGATGATTTGCTGAATAGCGGAAGCATCCGGTTTGAAATGGGACCAAACCCCAACAAAAAACTTTGGAATTCATCCGAAAGTTTTCCATCTTCGGTTACCTCTTTTAAAAACTGAAAGTACTTAACCTGCTTAATTTTAAATTATGGCTTTTCTGTCAAAACAAAAAATGTTCAGTAAGCAGTGGTTCATCGACTACACGCTTATACTGTTTGGCTCCTTCATTCTGGCAGCCGGTTTTGTGTATTTTGTAACGCCACACAAAATTGTGCCCGGAGGTGTTTATGGTATTGCCATTGTGGTGCACTACCTTACTGCCGGTATGTTTTCATTTTGGCCCGATGGGATTCCCATCGGATTGTTTGGCCTTGTTCTGAATATTCCGCTCACCATTGCAGGCATTAAAATTCTGGGACCGCGTTTTGGGGTGAAAACCGTAATCGGATTTGTGCTCACCTCGTTTTTTATTGATGGGATAACATATCTCAGACCAGAAGGCAATGCCCCGCTTGTGAACGATGTGCTGCTTTCAAGTGTTTTTGCCGGTGTACTGATTGGCATAGGACTGGGATTGATATTTAAATCGAGAGCCACTTCGGGCGGATCCGACATTATTGCCATGATTATTGCCAAATACACCAACCTGCAACTGGGAAAACTGATGATATATGTGGATTCGGTGATTGTGCTTATGGGACTGGTTGCATTCAAAGACTGGCACATTCCGCTCTACTCGTGGGTGGTCATTTACATTACCGGCCGTGCCATAGATATGATTCTGGAAGGAGCAGATTACAATAAAGCACTTCTTATCGTTTCAAAAAAACATGAGGATATTAAAAACAAAATTCTGATTGATTTGGAACGGGGCGGAACCTACCTGCGGGGCGAAGGAATGTTTACCGGTGAGGAAAAACAGATCATTTATACCGTGGTCAGCCGCCGTGAAATGGCAGTTTTGCAGGAATACATCGGGACCATTGATCCTGATGCATTTATTACAGTGATGGATGCCCGCGAAATTTTGGGCGAAGGGTTTCAAAACCTGGGGAAAAAGGTAGAGGCCGGATAAAAAAACGGATCTCTTCATTCGCCTCCCTTTTTCGACTTTTCGCCGAAATTATTCGGGTTTTTCCCCTGGTGGAATGAAAATAACAGGCAAATTTTGTACATTTGGTACGGTTCAGAAAGCATTAAAAAAGCCATGTGGAAAAGTCTGTTTAGTTTTATTGTTGCAACATTAGTGGCGACCGGTCTTCAGGCCCAATCTGTCGGGCTGGTTTTAAGCGGAGGCGGTGCCAAAGGAATTGCGCACATTGAAGTAATCCGCACCCTCGAAGAAAACGGCATTCCCATCGATTACATTGCGGGCACTTCCATTGGTGCCATAGTGGGCGGTTTGTATGCCGCCGGGTATTCTCCTGACGAAATGGAGGAATTGTTTCGTTCAGATGACTTTTACTTTTGGTCAACCGGTCGCATACAGAAAGAATATCGTTATTATTTTTCCCGGCCCGAGCCCGCCCCCTCGTGGCTCGAATTACGGATAGCCAGAAGAGAAGACAGGATAACGCTGCTTCCCCCAACCAACATCATCCCCGAAGAGCAGATGGATTTTGCCTTTATGGAACTGCTGGCGGCAACCAATGCTGCATGCACCAATAATTTCGACAGCCTCATGGTTCCCTTTTTTTGCGTGGCAACCGATGTACACTCAAACCAGCCTGTGGTTTTACAGAAAGGGGATTTGGGTGAAGCCATCCGTGCTTCCATGACTTTCCCTCTCTATTTCAAAGCCATAGAAATTGACGGAAAATTGCTTTTCGACGGGGGAATTGTGAACAATTTCCCACAAGATCTGATGGAGGAAATTTTCAATCCCGACATTATTATTGGGCATAAAGTAGCCGACGACACCCGGGCACCATCGAGCGATAATGTGATGGAACAAATTACCAATATGGTGATGCGGCCTACCAATTACGAAATCCCTCCCGAAAAGGGAATACTGATGGAAACCAAACTGCAAAACGTGAGCCTTCTCGATTTTCAGAAATATGATTTTATTGCCGGCGAAGGACGAAAAACCGCAGAAAACTCCATCGACAGCATAAAAATGCTTGTAAAAAGAAGGATATCTCCGGAAATGGTATCCAGAAAAAGAAGAGAGTTCAACGCAAAAAAACCGGAACTTTACTTCCAGAATATTCAGGTTGAAGGTGTTGAAGACCCCATGCAACGAAGGTTTATCATTCAGTCGATCAAACACAATTACAATATTGTTCCGCTTAGTTCGCTGAAAACCGATTATTTCAAACTGATTGCCGATGAACACCTGAAATCAATCAGACCGGTTGCCTACTACAACGAGGAAACCGGTTATTACGATTTGCACCTGAAAGTGGAACCCGAAAAAAAAATGAGGATCAATATCGGTGGAAACATCTCTACCAAACCCATTAACCAGGGGTTTGCCAGTTTCGATTTCAGAACTTACCAGGGCAGAGCCTACACGCTGAGTTCAAACATTTATTTCGGAAGATTCTACAGTTCGTTCAAGGTTGGAGGAAGGATTGATTTTCCTACATCCACACCCTTTTATCTGGCTGGTTATTCCACCTTCAACCGGTGGGATTTTTTCTCTTCCAGTTCCGAACTTTTTTTCGAAGATGTTCGCCCTCCATATATTATTCAGGGAGAATATAATTTCAGAACGGAAGCAGGCATCCCGCTGGGACTGCATTCCAAACTTTACGCAGGCGCAGCTTTTGCCAACTCTTCGGATGAGTATTACCAAACCGATATTTTCAAAAAACAGGATACTCCCGATGTAACCAGCTTCAATGCATTTGTTGGCCAGGCCGGAATTGAAAAAAACTCACTCAACTACAAACAATACGCTACCGAGGGAGAAAGCAGTTCTTTCACGCTAAAATTCATTGCAGGCAAAGAAACCAATAAACCCGGAACAACCTCTGCTACCACCGTGAAATCGAGCAGTCATCACGACTATTTTCTGGCACAGGGCCAAACCTCCCGCTATTTCAGAATAGGAAGAAATTTCACCCTGGGAACCCAGCTGGAAGGAGTTTACAGCAGTAAAAAAGCATTTAAAAACTACCGGTCCACCATGTTGTCGGCGCCGGGCTATACTCCTACCCCGCACAGCCGATCGCTGTTTATCGAGAACTTTCATTCAAACAATTACCTCGCCGGTGGTCTCAAGTTTTTGTATCATTTTAATCCTTCGTTGCACCTGCGGCTCGAGGGGCACGGGTTTTTGCCTGTTAGGGAAGAGCTGCCCGATGAAGAGTTAAAAACGTTCAGAAACAGCAAATACATCTCAAACTATTACCTTCAGGGAATGGCAGCTATGGTATATCATACCGGTGTTGGCCCGGTAAGCCTCTCGCTCAGTTATTACGAAAAGCCCAACACCAACCTCTATGTTACATTTAATTTTGGGTATATTCTGTTTAACAAACGAGGCTATTAATTCAGGTAATTCAGGTAAATCACCTGGTCGGGTGTGTCTTCATAACTCTCCGGATTTCCCGGTTGATAACCTTTAAACAGGGTTTCCCGGTTATACAGCGAATTCATAAATGGATTGAAAGGCACATCAATCATGGGAAATTCCAGACAATCTTTTTCGAGAAGCGCATAAACAGACCCGGGAATGTGACATCCCAAAAAAATGCAGTCAGAAAAAATTTTCTCTTTTGCCAAATGCTCAACCTTGCTAAAATCCAGATGCTGAAAGGCATAATAAACAATTTGCTTGTTGTTCGTTAGCAATTCCACCAATGCGCTTTCGGTTTCAATCTCTTTATATCTCATGCTGTCAATACCATATTTTCGTGGGCTTTGTTCAACTCGTTGACCAAACAGAATCCGTTGTATGCTTTCTCTGTTCCGTCAGGGACATCGTTAATTAAAATCAGAATTTTCTGCATGATGATTTGTTTTAAATTGCAATTTAAAACAAAGAAATCAATAATTCCGGGAGAGTTATTGAGATATTTTCATTTGTTGCATACATTTCTTCTTTTATTACTATGATTCTGCCAATTCCTTTTGTTGTAATATTTCACGGTTAAACACATAATCTTTAAACGGCACCTTGAAAAACAGGCGGTACAACACCGGAACAAACAACAGTGTAATCAGGGTGGCAAAAAACAACCCGAAAATAATAGCCAGGGTGAGTGGTTCCCACAGCAAACCGCCGCCAAAATAGAGGGGCAACATCCCCAGGGAAGTGGTAAGCGTGGTTAATATTACAGGCCTGAACCTGTTGTTGGCTGCTTTCAAAATGGCATCGCGCCGGTCCACATCCGGGTTTTCTGCTATTTCCACATCAATCCGGTCGATGAGAATGATGGCGTTGTTCACCACAATTCCCGCAAGGGCAATGACCCCCAGCACGCCGAAGAAGCTCACAAACGAACCCCCGATAAACCACCCGGCCACCACACCAATCATTCCCAGCGGAATGGAAAGCACAATAATGGATGCTTTACGGACAGAGTTAAACTGCAGGACCAGCAGCAGTACGATGAGAAAAAACGCCAGGGGCAGATTGGCAAAAATAGCTCCCAGGTTTTCGGCTTTGTCCTCATCTTCGCCTCCCAACTCATAGTTGTAACCCAAATCCCAGCCGGCTTTTTGCTCATTCATCCAGGGGGTGATGGCCTCAAAAATATCGGAAGCATTGTATCCGGGCTCAAGGTGAGCACCCACAGTCATGGTTCGTTCCAGGTCTTTGCGAATCACTTTACCAAACTGCCAGTCAACTTTTACATCGGCCACCTGCGAAAGCGGCACGTTCTGATTTCGGGCCGATGAATAAATAGTAAATGCCTGCACCGTTTCGATGTCGTGCTCGTCGCTGTTTTCATTTTTCAGGAAAATGGGAATCTGTTCATCGGTTTCAAAAAAGTCACCGATTTTCATGCCCGACAATCCGGTATTCAGCGCCAAAGCAATTTCCATGTTGGTTAACCCGGCGCGTTGTGCTTTCTCGGGATGGATATCCACCATCAGTTTTTTGATTTTCGGCCCCCAGTCGTCGGTAATATTTTTGGCGCCCTCTATGGTCACCAACTTCTCTTTCACTTCTTTTGAAATAACCGCCAGAGTTTCGGGGTCACTGCCCGAAATTCTGATTTCCACGGGAGTTCCTGAAGCGCCGGCCCCTGAAAGCCGGTTCACGCGGATATCAGCATCAGGAATGTGGTTGAAACAAAAACTATCCACTTTGGCGATAATGTAATCGTTGTCCATATTGCCGGTGGTATTGAGCAGCATGTGGGCATAGCTGGAGTTGGCTTCGTTTTTAAAATAACCCAGGTCGTAAGGTTCCGGGCCTTCTCCAATAAACGAGGAAAAATCGAGCACACCCGGTTTATCTTTTTCGGTTTCGGGATTGACAATCAGGTTTTCCAAAATAAAATCACCAATGTCGTTCACTGCCTGTTCGGTATATTCCATTTGCGTGCCCGACGGGAATTTTATATCCACGGTAACCAGGTTCCGGTCGCTGTCGGGAACCAGTTTAAAAGGCAGGAACTGTACCATCGACAACGCCAGAACGAACAAAGCCAGAATGAATCCCAGGAAAAGGAATGGTTTCTTCAAAACCCGGAAAAGCAATCCGTTATACCACAAATTCAGCTTTTCCATGTTCCGGTCCATAAAATTCTCCTTCTTCTCTTTGCTCCGGGCTTTCACCTTAATAATCAGAACAGCCAGCAGAGGAATGAAGGTAAACGCCAAAAACCAGGATGCCAGTAAGGTTGAACTGACGACCCAAAACAATTGCGAGGAGATTTCGCCCATGGGAGTGCGGGCCAAAGCAAACGGCAGAAAAGCTGCCGAAGTAGTCAATGACGAAATGAGCAATGGAACAATCAGGACTTTGCCGGAATAGACGCTGGCTTCAAACGCACTGAGTCCGCGCTTCATGTTCACCAGAATGGATTCTGAAACAACAATTCCATTATCGACCAACAGTCCAAGGGAAATGATGAGTGCAGCCAGTGAAACTTTGTTGAACCCCAGGTCGAGCAAACCGAGGAAGAAGAAAGACGTGAGAATGACCATGGGAATGAGGGCTGCAACCAACGAACCGGTTCGCAATCCCAGAAACAAAAGCATCACGGCCAAAACAATAAGGATACTCTGCATCAGGTTCACCAGGAAGTCGCTTATCTGCCCGTTTACCACCTGGTCCTGCGACGCTGACCGCACCACCTCCACTCCCAGTGGGAGGTTGCTGTTAATCCGGGGCAGCGCCTTGTCCACGTCTTCGCCCAGCCTGACGATGTTGGCGCCATCTTTCAATGAAATAAACAGCGCAATGGCCGGCTTGCCATTGATTTTTACCATTTTTTGACGCGGTGTAATATAATCGCGGTAAATGCGGGTGGTAATATCATCCAGATAAACAGAAGTACCGGTGGCGGTTGGAATCAGAATTTTCTTAAGGTCATCAATGGTTTCAAAACTACCGGAAGGCTCGAGTACAATGCGCTGACGGCCCATGTTAATTTCGCCGCCAGGATAGAGGATGTTGGTAGCCGAAATAATATTCCGAAGCTTCATAGCATCCAGACCGTAGTGAGCCAGTTGTTTGTCGTCGAACTCGATAAAAAGACGCTCATACTGAACGCCACCGTAATTAATTTTGGCCGCATCGGGAAGCAGCAGCAGTTCATCGCGCACCTCTTTGGCGTAGTCTTCCAGTTTATTGTAGGGAACGCCATCGCCGGTAACACCCAGGATTATTCCGAATACGGTTCCAATGTCTTCATCTTTCACCACCGGACCGAAAACGCCCTGCGGCAAGGTGGGCTTTAAATCTTCCACTTTATTTCTGAGCGTGGTCCAGACTGACTGTAAATCGTCCCCGCCAACGGCTGTAATCAGCTCAACCGTAATAACCGACAGACCGGGACGCGATTCGCTGGATATGGTTTTTACCTCGGCCATTTCGCGAATTACCTCTTCCAGCGGTTCCGTAATCAGCGATTCTACTTTATGTGGGTCGGCGCCCGGAAACTGGGTAACTACAACAGCAATCCGAACAGTATAAGGCGGCATGCTGTCGCGTTCCAGTGTAAAATAGTTGCCAATGCCGATAATGGCTACCACCAGAATGGCTATAAGGGTAATCCGGCTGTTATTCAGCGTTACTTTTGTAAGGTTCATCTCGTTATAATTTTAATTGTCCAGCAGTTTTACCTTCCGGCCATCATACAAAAAACTTAAACCGGCGGTTATCACCATTTCATTTTTGTCCAGACCGCTCACAATTTCGTATCCGTCAGCCTGCAGTTCACCCAGCGTAACGTTTCTTTTTTCAGCAACATATAGGTCACTTTCATTGCTTTTTGCCGCCACAAAAACAAAATCGCCCGATTGGTCGTGGCCTACGGCATCGGTGGCAATCACTATCCTGTTTTGAGAAAGGCTGTCCCCGCTCAGAGGGAGTTCTACCGTACCGGTCATTCCCGGGAAAAGCCGGGAAGTAGATTCAGCTAACTGAATAATAACCGGATAAGCGGAGGCATTGGGGATACCCGGACTCACTTCGGTAATTACTCCCCGGAAAGTCTTTTCGGGAAATGCACTGAAGCGCACCGTTACATCCTGTCCACGATTGATTTGCGATATGATGTTCTCCGGTACAGCCGTTTTTATTTCCAGGTTGTTTACGCCGGCAAAAACCACAACGGGACGCCCGGCACCGGTCATTTCATTTTCCTGAGCCATCACCGAAGAAACAACGCCATCGAAAGGCGCTCTCAAAATGGTATAATCCAGTTGATTTTGTGCTGCATTGAGTTGTGAGCGGGCAGTGTTCACCATGCTTTCGGCCGATTCAAACTGCGATTTTACTTTTTCGTATTCGCTCAGGGAAACATTGTTGTTCACATACAGGTTTTCAACCCGCAAAAAGGCTGATTTGGCTGCGGTCAACTGCGCTTCTGCATTTTTAAGGGAAGCGTCTGCCTTGTTGTAATTGATGCGATAGTCGGTATCGTCAAGGCGGGCAATCACAGCTCCTCTTTTCACTGTATCGCCCATGTCAACAGGTACATTTTCTAACGAACCACCCACCTTGAAGCTCAGTTTCGCCTCGGTGGCCGGTTGAGTTACACCTGAAAATGAGCGTAGGTTTTGCATAATGCTTTTTCCCACTTCCTGGTAAAAAACTGGTCGAATGACTTCTTCCTTTTCTTCTTTGCCTCCGCAACCAGCCAGCAGCAGAGTGCCTAAAACGAGGATTTGTATTTTTGTTTTCATTTTGATCATTTTATTCTTCGGTTAAATAATTTACTAATCGGTTGGTATATTGTGCCTTTTCGGATTCATCTTCCAAAAAGAAAAATTTTCCCTGTAATCGTTCAGTTTTGATGTAATCCAGAATATATTGATAGCGCGAGCCAAGCGCCATTTGCAGGGTACGTATCATCACGCTTTGGGCATCGGTAAGCTGCGCCACGTTGACCATTCCCTGTGCATAGGCATCCTGACTGGTGTAAAAATTATCTTCAGCAGCACGAGCCGCGTTTTCCGACAATTCCATTTCACGGTAGGAAGCCTGCAGAAATTGTACGTTGGAACGGATTCCCGTTTCCAGTTTGTTGAGCAGGTCATCTTTTTGCCAGGCAATTTTATCCTGCTCGATGGTTGCCCGCTGCATTTCGTTTCTTTTCCGGCCACCTTCAAAAATGGGGATGCTAACGCGCAGGCCCAGGTTCCAGGTGATGTCGTCGGGCGGCGGTGGCACAGGCAGTTGCGGATTCCGGATGACTCCTTCGCGCACAAAAGCCTGGTCGGCATTTCCGATAAGCGCCACCTCCGGCAAATACATTTGCCTGATTTTCATTGATTTTTGCCGGTCAATCATTTCTCCTGCAGTTGCTAATTGTTGCAGTTCCGGCGAATGGGTCAGCATTTCGTTTATCAAAAAGCCAGCATATTTTTCGGTCAGGTTCGGATTGTTGAAATAAGAATCCAGGATTTGCTGATTGTGAATGACGGTTTCACCAATATCTGCCGAATCGGGGGTGGCAATGGTATTCCCGACAGGTTGGTTCAGCAGTTCGTTTAACCGGTACATGGCTGCTTTATATCCTGCCTCTGCATCGTTCAAATCCATTCTGCCGAGATTCAGCTCACTTATCCAGCGGTTGACATCAGAGACGCTGCCCTCACCGCTTTTCTCTTTGGCTTTGGCCAGTTCCAGGTTTTTCAGAGTAGCGCTTACGTTTTCATTTTTTATTTGAAAGTTATTTTTAGCAAACAGCAAGGAAATGTAAGCCTGCGAAACATCCAGCACAATGTCGAGCGTGGTTTGTCTGTTGCCCTGTTTTGTGCTTTCGGCCATCAGCTTTTTCAGCGCAATGTTCGCATAGGCCGCTTCGGAATAAATCACCTGCTTTAATGACACGGAGCCGGTAATGGTAAATTCGCCTCTCTGCCCCATGGAAGCTTCTACAAGGTTTTCACTCAGTTGAAGGCCCATCCCCGAAACTTCCACCTGTGGTAAAACATTTGCTTTGGCAATGCGAATATCTTTTTCCGCCATCAGCAAATCCTGGTCGGTTATTTTCCCTTGCAGGTTGTTTTCAAGCGCCAGGGCGATAGCCTGATGCAGCGTCAGTTCTTCACCAGGCATTTTAGTCGCATTCAGCAAAACAGCATTTGCCAGGTCAGACCATTTTGGAAAGCGGTCCGTCAACCGCAAACTTTCCATGTTTACGATTGGTGTTCGCTCGGATTCATCTGTCATGGAGGGAATATCGCCCAGACTGGTTCCTTCTGAAGCTTTTAAAACCCGCACAGCCACTTGCCGGGCCAGCTGCTGAAAAGTGAACTGCGGTGTAAATGTAATGGTGGCACCCTGTTCCAGGTAGGCTGCTCCGTTCACCGACAGTGACGGAATGCCTTGTTCATTCAGGCTGGAAAAAATCGCCTCTGTTGCGGCAGCGGAGTGCTGAACCAATGGAAATACCATGACTGCATCAGTACCGGCAGGCAATTGCTCCACCGGATTTTCATCTTCTTCTACCGGAACAAACGAAACATCAAATGTATTTTCATCCGCTTTCAGGTAAGTTGTCAAAATCGGAAATTCTGAATAGAGCTCCCGGGGAATAATAATTGTAAGATTATCGGATTCAAAAATCCGGGCAAAGGAGTGCATGTCGTTCTTCAACCGGATGAGCGATTCAATCCATGCAAAATCAGGAATGCCTGAACTTTTATCGGGTTGAACCGGCAGGTTTTGAAGCTCCGGGTCCAAAACGGTAGCTGCAATCACCGGCTTTGGATATGCGGGCAAACGAGCCGCCACTTCTGAGGAAAGAAACCCCAGCGTAACTACAATGTCCACATTCGGGTCATTCAGGAAAGTCTGCAGGTTTTCCCTTACTTTTTCAGACTGCCAGTTTGCGTTCAGCTCTTTAAAAACAGCGCCATCAACGGCATTGGTCAAAGCTTCAATTTCGGACTTTACCTGCCGGGTAAGTAAATCAAACTCATTTCCTGAGGCATCGGTAACAATTCCTACCTTTAAAGGTTGGGAATGAAGTGCCATTGGAATAATGAGCAAAGCAAAAAACAGCTTGAAAATTACTGATATTCGTTTCATAATGAAGAAATTAATCTGTTGCTGACTGGTATTTTTTAAGGTCGCGAACCATTTTGTTCGCAAGCTGCATATCATTCATCAATGCCTGAAAACTGCCGAGGATTTCTTTAACCAGAATTTTGGTTTTTGTATTTATGGTAAAAACTTTTTGCGCTTTTCCCCGGTCGATTAAACCAGCGAGGTATTTTTTTGCCATACCTTTTATTCGCGAGATGATTTGGTCTGCGCCGTTGTATTGATGCCGCAAATCTTTATCGAAAATTACGGTCAGATAATACGGTTTTTGTTTAAATAACCGATGCAACTGCTTAAAAAGCTTTTCAAACTCTTCAGCAGGAGAATCCTGACCGGAAGAAATTCCGCCAACCATTTCTTTTAGCTCTTTTTCAAGCTGAAGTAAAAGTTGTTCGAAAACCTCCTCTTCGTTCCTGACCAGGGTAAAAATGTCGAAACCCTGCATTTCGGGCTGCTTGGAAAGTACATCGAGGGTAAATGCTCCGGGACCGTTTTTAGCAAGTAATCTTCCGCTTGCGTCAATAAACCTTTTTTCTGTTTGTGTTTCCATCTATTCTGTCATTAATAATATTCACTAACCAGCACTATGCAACATTTTGATATTAAAGTGAGTTCCTGACCTGTTTTCTTCTCGCTCTAATGTTATTTGCTGCAAAGTTAGTTAATATTTACTAACATACAAATTTATAAAGAAAAATTTATAAGTCCGCATTTTTTATCAGCTATGATATCTTTTATCGTTACAATAGTGCTGGTTAATTTTTAATCAATCAGCAACATATCAAAAAAGTTTTCGTCAATCTCCTTACCATCCGGAAGCCGGCAAAGTCACCATTAACAATGATTTTTTTTACTTTCAATCTTCATTTAAGTTTAAGAAATTCCCCAATTAATATGGCGGTAGGGTATGAAACTTCTTCTTCTGTTTGTGCGTGAAGCATAAGTTTCTCAGCAAATTCAGCGACTTCAGGATGATGTTCTGCAGTTGCATGCTGTACCAGAACCTCTAAAGCCGCTACAATTTGTTTATGTTCTGCCAGCATTGCGGGCAGTTCTGTTTTTAGTTTTTCCGTCATGGTTAAAACCTGTTTCATTTCTTCAGAAAGTTTTCCTGAAGAAAGAAGTGGTAAGAGACCTAAAGGAGGAAGTGCGTACTCCTCTTCTTTCACAA
>Ga0334883_1002969_pt1 | contig 19306 bp, 12 predicted proteins | sample GraSluR1_MG_6_FD_207230 | JGI IMG/M metagenome (GOLD analysis project Ga0334883, IMG submission 207230) | Sludge microbial communities from methane-producing bioreactor in Wageningen University, Netherlands - Granular Sludge_09_05-R1 | ecosystem: Engineered > Bioreactor > Anaerobic >...
TCATTATTTTACAAACCCCTGATCTTCATTGATTGGGGGTTTTTTGTTTTCTTGTGTAGGGGTTTGTCAAAGGTTGCCGGCTATGTGCCGGTTGTTCACGACCACCCACCCCGACCCTCCCTTGCGTAGGGAGGGCCATTCCGGTGCAGGCACCGGTAGGCAATCATCATTTAACAACTCCCGACCATTAAATGGCCGGGGGGTCATATAAAAAAAAGAGTACGGGGAGGTACTCTTTTGTATTAATGGTAATTAGCAATGATTATTTGCTGCTCCACCCAAGGGCACTGGCACCCAGAATAGCGGCATCTGACTCTTTCAATTGGGAAAACAGTACTTGTATTTTGTTTTTCCAGATTGAAATCAAGTTTGCATTCATGTGTTCCATGATAGGTTTTAACAATAGGTCACCTGAACGTGCCAGACCACCGAATAGGATGATAGCTTCTGGTGCACTGAATGCTACAAAGTCTGCAAATGATTCTCCCAATAATTTTCCGGTATATTCAAAAACCTTCAGGGCTAGTTTGTCTCCATCTTTGGCTGCTTCAAATACATCTTTGGATGTTAGGCTTTCTGTGATATTCCTCAGGGAACTTGGCTCGTCTGACATTTCCAACCATTCCCTTGCAGTTCTTGCTACTCCTGTTGCCGATGTGTAGGTTTCCAAACATCCGGTCCTGCCACAATTGCAGTGCCTGCCATTTCTTTTTACAGCTGTGGTGTGACCAAGTTCACCTGCAAATCCATCGTGGCCATAGACAACCTCTCCATTAATTACAATTCCGCTGCCAACTCCGGTTCCAAGTGTAATCATAATGAAATCTTTCATGCCCTTGGCAGCTCCATATGTCATTTCTCCCACAGCAGCTGCATTTGCATCGTTTGTCAAAGTAACCGGAATCCCGGTTTTATCCCTTAAGAGTTTTGCAAAATGGATAGCTTTGCTTCCTGCCCAAGTGAGGTTTACAGCATTCTCAATGACGCCTGTGTAGTAGTTGCCGTTTGGAGCACCAACACCAATACCTCTGATTTTGGAAATACCACCAATCCTTTCACAAAGCGATACAAGGGCATTCCCTAATTCTTCTATGTACAAGTTGACATCTGTGTGGGTATCGGTCCTGATTGTAGTTTGTGTCAGTACTGTGCCCCTTGCGTCAACTATTCCAATTTTGGTTGTTTGGCCGCCTATATCAATCCCGGCTACGTAAGGTTTATCCATTATTCTCTTTTTATTTGTAGTTATGACCACAAATATAATCAATTTAAAAATTTACTTTGATAATAAAGAGTCGCTTTTTCTATCTTTGTAAAATTGGATTATTATGTTCAGACAACATATATACATATCGGATAAAAAATATTCTTTCAAAGATATATTCAGGGAATTTTATAGTTCCCAATTGTTTTTTGCCATGAAACTGGTAACCGGCAAACATGATGCAGAGGATATTGTCCAAGATGTTTTTTTGAATATATGGAGGTCCAAACCAGTCTTTAAAAATGAAATAGCCTTCAAATCATATTTATATCTTTCTACCAGGAATAAATGTCTGGATTTCATCAAAAGGAAAAAGCCCCAGTACGGATCGGTTGATTCATTCACAGAGCTCCCCAATGAACTTGATTATCTGATGAAAGAGGAGCTTTTCCGTTTACTGGACAAGGCTATTGAGAAGTTACCTCCACAAACAAAAGAGGTTATTCAATTGACTTTGAAAGGATTGTCTGTCAAGGAAATCGCAGATAATCTGAAGGTGTCTGTAAATACTGTCAAAACACTTAAAACCCGAGCCTATAGATTCTTCAGGGAGGTTTACGGGGATTCTTTTGTTTTGATTATCCTTACATTTTTCTCGAGTTAGTTTTTTTCCGGTTATCATGTCACCCTTTTTTGAACTTGATCGTTTATAGAGGGTAAGATATGTAAAAATGGAAAAAAAATTCAAAATAAAACTAGAGGAAGCAGAACAAAAAGCAGATTACCTGCTTGATAGTCTATTTGGTAAAAATGCTGAAGATGTTGATAAAGAGGATGATGACAGGCAATTGTTAAAAGACTATGTTTCTCATATAGAACAATCAAAAGAACTTAACTTAGATAAGGAGTGGTTGAAGTTTTCTTACAGACGCCATTCAAGGAGTATGCTGTATGCAGCATCTGTTGCAGTAATCTTGATTCTTGCAATCTTGATAATTTCTAATCCAGGAAATGAATTCCTGGACCAAAACTTATTGACTGAACAAGAGGTTATAATGCCTGTTGATGGTGTGGTTACATTGAAACTTGCCGGAGGTAAGGTTGTATCCTTGGACTCTGTGATGACTGACATTGAGCTTGTTCCCGGAATTGAAGTCAACCAGACTGAACAGGAAATCAAGTATAACAAACAAAACAATCAAGTTGAAGATATCCCTTATGAAATGGAAGAGTATAATGAATTATATATTCCAAAAGGGAAGTCATACTCTTTGATATTAAGTGATGGAACAAAGGTTTGGCTTAATGCAGAAAGTTCCATAAGATATCCTGTCCAGTTTGGTTCAAATGAAAGGCGAGTGGTGATAGATGGAGAGGCCTTTTTTGATGTTGCTCATGACACCGGAAAACCATTTGTTGTGCAGACAAATGATTATAATGTTAAGGTTCTGGGTACAAAATTCAATGTCAATGCATATAAAGATGAAAAGGTTACGGCCACTACTTTGGTATCTGGGTTGGTATCGGTATCCAAGGAGGGAGCCAATGACTTGTTAGTGAATCCTGGCGAACAAATTTCTTTCAACAGGTCAGATGGTAGTATAGGGAAAAAGGAGGTAGATGTTGAATTATTTACCTCTTGGGTAGATAACAAGCTGAAGCTGGAAAGCATGAGGGTAGAAGAGATTTTCAGGATACTTGGGCGGAGATATGATATTGATGTTTTTTTTAGTGATGAAGGAGCTAAGGATGTGGAATTTACAGGAAAAATTCCTTTGAATGACAACCTTAATGTGATTCTTGACCAGATTTCGATTATTTCAAATATTGAGTTTCAGATAGAAAAGAGACTTATAGTTGTAAGGTACAAAGACTAAATCTTATATAAAAACCACTCTATGAAACATAGAAAACTAATTTATTTTCTGCTTATTAATTTGATGTTTTCTTTTGGGACCACCGGATTTGCGATTGCCCAGGGGTACCAGGTCAAAAACTTCAAAGTAGAAAATGCGACACTTGATGAGTGTCTTAAGCAACTGGAAAAGGAATCTGGTTTAGGTTACCTTACCACAGGTGACGAAATCAAAAAGATCACAGGAATTTCTTACTCTGCAAAGGATAAAGATGTAAGGGAGATCTTGACGGCCATTTTGGAAGGGACCGGATTTACATTTCAAATAAGGAACAATGTTATCTTGATTTTGAAAGCTACAGTTAAAAAGCAAGTGAAGTCTGCTCCACAAGAAGAACAAAAATGGTCGTTGAAAATCAAAGTCATTGACAAGTCCGACAAACAACCTGTAATAAGTGCCACAACACTTATCAGGGAGTACGGGATTTATGCTATGACAGATGCAAGTGGTAATGCAGAATTGAAAAACCTTCCCGAAGGAGATGTAGTGCTGGAGGTTCAGATGATGGGCTATGAGCCCTACTTGATGCCGATATCAATAGAATCGGAAAGGATGCTGACTGTATCGTTGACTCAGACATCACTGGAACTTGAAGAGGTGACGGTTGTAGCAACAGCCAGTGCTGCAGGGACATCTACAAGTTCAAAGATAGGCAGGCAAGCTATGGACCACCTTCAGGCAACAAGTTTGAAAGATATAATGCAACTTATTCCAGGACAGCTGATGTCTGGTGTAAGCAACATGACCTCTGCAGAGAAAATAACAATAAGGACATTGAACACAAGCAGTGCCAATAATTCATTTGGTACATCTGTTTTGGTTGATGGTATTCCCATTTCTGACAATGCCTCGTTGAATGATAAGACAGCAATCTCTTCCGTAGGTGGTACTGGGGTCGATTTAAGGCAAATAGGGGCAGATAACATTGAATCTGTAGAGGTTATACGCGGTATTCCATCTGCAGAATATGGTGATTTGGCTTCTGGTGCTGTTATTGTTAACACTAAGGCAGGCTATTCGCCGTATGAAGTGAGGACAAAGATCAATCCGGTTACTTTTAACACCTCATTGGGAAAGGGATGGAACTTTGGTAAAAAAGCTGGTAGCATGAATGTTAACCTGGATTATGCCCAGGCTTGGGGTGATCCCAGGACAAAAAGTGCATCCTTTGACAGGATTTCGGGAGGTATTACATATACGAATACTATTTGGAATGATTGGTATACAAATACTAAGGTTTCTTTTAATGACTTGCTCGATTACAGGGGTGATGACCCTGATGTGATTATAGAAGGGTCAGAAACCACTCAAAAATCAAGAGCTTTCAGATTTAGCCACAACGGTAGGATAAGTGTTAACTCAAAATTGATGAGAACTCTTTCGTATGCCTTTGGTTACAGTGAATCGGTTACCGAATCACGGAACTCGACAATTGTTGCAGCCGGTGGCGGAATGCCAGTGATCACATCTATGACTCCTGGCTATACTGCAGTGCCTTACATTACGGATTCATATAGGGCATCAGGTGGAACAGAAGGTAATCCTCGTAGTTTTTATTCAAAACTGTCCAATACTTTCTTTGCAAACACAGATAAGTTGCAACAGAGGTTCAACATGGGAGTGGAGTATAGGTATGAAGAAAATAAGGCAAGGGGGTTCTACAATGACGACGATAATTTCCCTTTGAGGCCAAACAGCAATGGTCGTCCGCGTCCTTATTACGAAATTCCATCTGTAAACCAATTCTCTGCCTATTTCGAAGACAATATCAATTGGTCATTTGCACAAGACAGATGGTTCAAACTTCAGGCAGGTGTGAGGTATGGAATTCTGCAGCCAGGATTGCCTGAGCAAGTTTCGTCTGTATCACCAAGGTTCAATGCTTCCCTCAAAATTACTGATTGGTTGGAACTCAGGGGTGGTTGGGGAAAGAACTCAAAGACTCCCGGATTGTCACATCTGTATCCAGAGGCCAAGTATATGGATAGGGAGGTTGCAAGGTATTTGCCGGTAGAAGTCCAGAATCAATTGGTGATGTATCAAACTTACATTACATATGTAGAGAGGAACAACATGCTTAAAAATGCCACCAATACAAAGACTGAGGTTGGTGCAGATATCAAATTGCCAAATGGAATGACTTTTTCAGTTGTAGCATACAGGGATTACATGAAAAATGGATTTGGCAACTTTACTGAATACAATACTTTTTTTTCCAATTATTATGCAGCAAACGATGGTTTGGTAATAAGGCCTGGTGAGAAACCTATTGTAGATTGGAAAACCCCTGCAAGGGTAGATACTGTTTTCACAACCACTGGCAGGGTTGGAAACACCCAGGCAAGCCTGGATCGTGGTATAGAGTTTGATTTTTTCTTTGGACAAATAAAGCCTATCAGGACTTCCATTTATTTGAGCGGAGCTTATATGGAATCCTCTGCATGGAGTAATGGTCCCAATTTCTCCAGCCCGGTAGGAATCCTGCCATCTTCTGTTTATGGCCAGGGAGGCTCTGATACTCCTCCGTTCAAATTGCAATATCCTTCGGGTCTGCAAAAATCCATACAAATAAGGTTCAGTACGGTATTGAGGGCTGTTTGCAATATTCCTCAATTGAAAATGGTAGCCTCTGTGAATGGGCAGGTAATCTGGTATACATATTCCAAAACAACCAACCAACAACAAGTTCCTACCGGATGGCTGGATACAGACTTGCAATTTCATCCAATTACAGAACAGATGTTGAGTGACCCCGATTACAAGATAAAGGGGCTTTTGCTGGCCGACCAAATCAAAGATCCAAGGGATACCGAGGCAGTGATAAACAAACCTTTATGGCTGATAAATGCCAGACTTACAAAAGAGATTTCCAATTCGCTTGGGTTCTCGTTCTTTGTGAACAATATCTTCTATTACACACCATACCAATCCAACAATATATCAGGAACCTTGGTAGAAAGGAATTCTGGCACGTTTTCTTTTGGGATGGAACTTTTCATAAAAATTTAACATGATGAAAAAGTTATTTTTACCTATTTTAATATCATTGCTCTCTTTCTCTTGCACGAGGGAAGAGCCATCGCAGGTTGAGGGTTTTTCAATAGAGTTCAGGATGCCTTCAAATATTGAGTCAAGTGTCAAGTACGCAAACAAAGAGGTGGTATTGACAAGTGCTTCCAATGTTTACACTTTCAACACAGATGCTAGTGGGGTACTGCAGATTGCGGAAATAATCCCGGATGAATATACAATAAATACTTCATGGGAAATGACAGGTGCTCAATATAAGCAGCTTATCTCTGCAAATGAAATGTTGGAGGATAAGGCCAAGGTTTTATTGAAGGCTACCATTGCAAACTATCCTTTGTTTGACACAAAAAACCTTTCTGTGGACCTGGAAAAGATAATCATGAAAAGCCTGTTGATATCCAAAGTATACTACTCAGGAACTAAAGATAACAGGAACAGGAATTACACAGCAGATTCATTTGTCGAGATTTTCAATAATTCAGATGAGACGGTCTATCTGGATGGGAAATACTTGGCCCTTGCCGAGTCGATGTCACCAGCAGCATATTTGGCATCAGATGATCCTGATTACATTTATACCAGACAGATTTGCAAATTCCCTGGCGGGGGAACAGATTACCCCCTTGGACCTGGCGAAAGCATTGTGATTGCAGCAAGGAATGCCAGGGATCATACAACTAGTGCATCTAATTCTGTGGATTTGTCTACAGCAGATTTTGAAGTAAAGGAACTGGATGGTACGGGGAATCCGGATGTCAAGGCTTTGCCTGTTATCTCCAGCTCTGTTCCCCTTAAGTTTTTGAATCTTATCAGCGGCGGACCTAACGCTCTGTTTTTGTTTGAAACTGATGAAGATATTTTTACATGGCAAGAGGTATTTGCACCTGGTAAAACTTCTGGAGAACGCTTTAGAAAGGTACCTGTATCTACTGTGATTGATGGTGTTGAAGCATTGAAAAACTCTGCTTCTACCGGACCGGATATCAATCTTAAAAGGTTCCAGGATATTGTAGATGCTGGTTATGTGTTTATTAATGGAATAAGTGGTTATACAAACGAATCTGTAGAGAGGAAAATTTCGGAGACAGATAACGGGAGGATCATATTGCAGGACAGCAACAATAGTCTGGATGATTTTGTGATAGTAAGCGGACCGGAACCCAGGAATTATGACAATCAACAACTACTTAACCAGTAATTTATGAAGAAGATATATTTAATTTTGACTTTGATGGCATCCAATTATGCAAATATTGGTGCGCAAAGCATTGATACAAACCAAGCTTTCCCAAATATAAAAACAAGGGAAATTGAGGTTGTCCAGCAGCAATGGTCTCAGACAAGGAATTCTGCAGGTATGGCTTTATCTTTGGTACAGAGGGGGAGTTTTGTATCATTGGGAACTTATTCAAATGGTGGTGAATTCCATAGGGTTCAGGAAGGTTCTTCTAACAGAGGGTTACTCTTTGCTACTGAAAGGTATGATCGGTTCAACGATAAAGTGATGGTGAAAGGCTCTTTTAAATTTAACATGAACAAAGAGTATGACAGGGCATGGTCCGATGTTTACGATACATACAATGCCAACCCATATATTTACGGAAGCAGTGTAAGGGGCAATTACGAAACCCAGGAATTCGACCTGAAATTACAGCTTTACACACTGAACTATGGCAAATTCAATTTTGGACTTACTTTAGACTACATGGTTGCCGATATGGCAAGGCAAAGGGATCCAAGGTCGAGGAGTTACCTTCTTGATTATTCAATAATTCCTTCATTTGTATATAACATTGACAATAACCATAAAGTTGGTTTCAATGCATACTTCAGGTACGACAAGGAGAAGATGCCAGGATTGACAACGGTACAGACAGATCCAAATTTGCTTTATTACACATTTTCCGGACTTGAACATGCAGAGGGTAAAATTGGTGGTTACCGAGGGTTTTCACGTCAATTCATATCCAATATCCTGGGTGCAGATGTCCAGTACAATTTGATTAAAGATAATCTTAAATGGCTGGTTTCTTTTGGCGGAGAGTATAATGACCAACAGATCCTTGGAGACAAAAAGCAAAGTCCCGGATCTTACAATTCTTATAGTTTCTCTTTTAAATCGGATTTGCTTTACCATAAAGGTGATAAGTTGCATGATTTTGGAGTTGGTTATAACTACACGAACGGTGGTGCCCAAGAGAACAGGCAGCAGCTTGTTTCTGAAAGGGATACAATTACTGGAATCACAACTCAAACTTGGGAAACAATTTACACATACAAAAACAGGTATACTGTAAAGACTAACGATGCTACAATTGGGTGGAAAATGTATTCTTTGTCGGGAACAGGAGGCTCTTACAAATGGAGTGCCGGAGCTTCGGCTTCATATACAAAGTTTGAAAACTACTACTTCCTTCCATTTTCGCAATACAGTGCATCCAAAATCAACCTCTCTTTTAATGGGGCGTATGATTTCCTTGATGATAGATATTCTAGTATTGTGTTGGAGCTTGGTTTGTCAGGAGGTTTAACAACAGACAGTAAATTGGATGTAGCAAACGAAAATGTGGTTTATACAGAAATCCTTTCTCCTGATTTTGTTTTCCATAACAAGGATACTTATGGATTGGGCGGGAGTTTAAGCTACTATTTTCCGCTCTCTTTTGTCCAAAAAACAAAGTTGACAGGTTATACCAGGCTATACGGTGGGAATATTTTTGCAAAAGGAACCAACGGATGGTATAATGTGGGCATTGCAATAGGACTTTTAACACTATAAATATAAAATGATGAAGAACTTAACAACAAAATTTTTAAAATCAACAATTCTTATGGTCGCGTTGGTGCTATCAATTGCATCTTGTGACAAGGTAGATGAAGGGAGAAATTCAATTCCTTCTGTATCATTCGAAACTGCTTTGATAAGTGTGAATACAGAAACAGGAGAGTATACAGCTGTTGTAAATTTATCTGAGCCTGCCAGGAAAGATATTGACATCAAATTTCAATTTTCAGGCACAGCTATTGAAAATGAACACTATACAGTAGATACTAAAGAGGTGACTGTTGTGGAAGGTCAAGACAAGGCATCTGTTAAAATAAATATCCTTAATGAAAATATTTGGGATGCGAGCCTTGAATTGAAAATAACACTGGCTCCAAGTGCAGATTATGTTATTTTGCCTACTACAAATACCGAATCTGTAATAATGTTTACAAAAGATATTGTGTTGCCAATCGTTTCCCTGGAAACAGAAGCTCTTCCGGTATCTACAAATCCATATAACCAAGATACCATAGCGTTTACCGTAAAGCTTGACCAGCAGTTGACAGTCGAAAGGGAACTGAACCTTTCGTTTGAAGGAGGGATGGTTATTGGAACAGATTTTACAATCAATGAGGGTAATAACAATGTGATTACAATCCCTGAGGGTGTTTCTGAAACAACTTTTTCACTGGAAATCAAGAAAAAAGATGAGGCCGGATTCAAAAATGACTTCAAAATATCCATAGCACCTTCTGACCCAAAATATTTGGCTGTTAGTCAAGATGAATCTTCATATACATTGATTGTCTCTGATCCATTGGTGGATTTGACTCCAATTCTTAGGGTATCTGCTTTGGCTGGTGGTGCAGGATTTCAAATTTACCAGGCTATAAAAGCAACCGATGATTCCTGGGTTGGCAAGGTTGTCATTAATTCAAGCCAGAATACAGAGAAAAAGAACTACCTTAAAACACATAAAAACCAAATATTCATTTCTGCATTTGATTGTAATTCCAATCTTACCGGAGGTGATGTTTTAAGGTTAGCTGATATGTTGAAGTTTGATACTTCAGATACCGTGATTGCAGATTATGGTGCATCAAAGACAACTCGTTTCTTTTCTACGTCAGACTCTTTGTTAAGGTTTGTTGCAGAGGAGGGAAATACTCAAAAGGGCAAACTATCCACAGCAAACCAAAAATTCAAAGCTAACTTGATATTGAGAGCAGACTGGGAGACAGGAACCAATGGGAACAAGCAATGGCATGTTGATTCAAAGGCCAATGGAGGTGATATAACTAAAAGCACATACCCTACCTTTGCTACAATGGAGGTTGAACTTGTGAAAGTTGAGGGTACTTATGATTTTACTTTAGAAGACCCCGAAATGATATTTGATGCATGGTTCAAAAGTAGTTCCCCTTATTTTATGAGAATCTTGCCGGATGGATTGAAGATTACCAAGGATGGTGACATGTACAAAGTTTCTTATAAACTGTATCCTAGATAAAAAATAGTTTGATATGAAGAGATTGACGGTACTGCTATTGACAATGTTCTTTTGTGTTGCAGGCTTGTTGGCAAAAGAGGATGGATTCATTGATGTTGTAAGAGGAGAGGGGACATATAAATTTGTAATTCCTGACTCTTTGCTTGGTAAGGATGTTTTGTTCGGTTCCAGGGTTGTGGACATTAGTTCTCCAAATGCCAAAGTTTATTCAGCGGGACAAATGAGGACTCCTCCTGTGTTGGTGAGGTTTGTTAAAGAGGGTGATTTGATGTTTATAAATGAGGTGACTGATTTCATTGAAGTAGATGTAGATGATCCAATACTTAATCCACTGGAAAGGAACAGAATAGTTGGCAGTACCGTGATCTTTGATATTGAAGGAAGGACAGAATCCCAGGATGGATCGGTCATTGATGTTACCAGGTTTTTTTCCGAAGAGGTCCAGTTAGCTTGGCCATTGCCGGACAACGTGAAAAAGGGTAAATTGGAGGGTAAAGTGAGCGGTATTGAATTCATGAGGGAATTCAAGGATCATGTAAATATCAGAAGTTATTACGAATTCCACGGAGGAAGGAAGACTTTCGCAATAACTGTACAATATTTTTTGATGTTGTTGCCGCCTAGGCCTTTGGAATGCAGGCAAAATGACGAAAGAATTGGTTATCAACCATACAGTCGTAAACGTTTCAAATCTGGCTCAGGTGTGGAAACAATGAAATACATTTCCAGGTGGAGGATTGAGCCTCATCCAGATAAAACAGAAGAACATAAGAATGGTCAGGTTGTTGAGCCAGCTAACCCTATAGTTATGTATATAGAACCATATTTTCCAAAAGAGTGGATCCCTTATATCAAAATGGGTATAGAAGACTGGAACTCTGCTTTTGAGAAAATAGGATTTAAGAATGTGATGATTGCAAAGGAGTTTCCAAAGGATTCGTTGTTTGATCCTTACGATGTCAAAACAAATGTTGTGAGGTATTTGCCTCTGCAAGAGGCAAATGCTGCAGGACAAATATGGACTGATCCTAGAAGCGGAGAGATTCTCAACGGAGAGGTGTTATGGTGGAATGATGTGGTAAATTTGATTAATATGTGGCGGTTTACCCAAACGGCTGCTGTTGATAAGAGAGCACGGGCATTGACATACGGAATGGATTTGACCGGTGAGATGATAAGATATGCAATTGCCCATGAAGTGGGCCATGTCCTAGGTTTGCAACACAATATGAGAAGCTCGTATGCATATCCTGTAGATTCTTTGAGATCGGCTACTTTCACCTCAGAATTCGGCACAACTGCCTCTATTATGGATTATGCCAGGAACAACCATATTGCACAACCTGGAGATTATGAAAAGGGGGTCAAACTCACTCCCCCTGTATTGGGCCCCTTTGACTATTTCTCGATAGAATATGGATACCGCTATGTACACGGGAATGATAAAGAATCTAAGGAAAAGGAGATGTTGGAATCCCTTTTTGACAAAGCAGGCGGAAACCCGTTTTATTTGTTTGCTCCTTTCCAGGCATCTGCGATACCAACAGATCCTTCTGCCCAATCCGAAACATTGGGAAATAACGTGATAGAATCTTCTGCAAACGGGATATCAAATACTCGAATTATAATTGATAGCCTTGTAAAATGGACGGTTGAGGCTGGAGGTGATACTCAAGATGTTCAATCCAGGTTTGATGCTTTGTCAAAACAGTATTTCAGATATATTTCCTTGGTCGGGTCTTATGTCGGAGGGGTTTATGATTATCCCGGTCCTCTAGGCAAAGTTAAACATTTGCATGTAGATACCGATAAACAAAAAGAGGCGATTAGGTTTGTGGTAGAACAGCTATACCAAGCTCCTTTATATTTGGAAAACAAGGCAATTTTTGATGTCTTGGGGTCTAAAAGAGATCAAATCCTTGAAAAACAGGGAGAAGTTCTTTCATCACTTTTGAATAATTTCTTACTGCCCAGGATCGTGAATAACAACGCACTTTTTGGAGAGGGTTTTGATTTGACAGAATATTTGGAATATCTGGACAATTGTATTTGGGAGATATCTAGCGGAAATGATCTATATGACAGGAATATGAGAGTTTCATATGTGAAATCGTTGGCAGGAGCCCGCAATTTTCATATACAGGGTAATGAGATAAGGCATGGTTACTCCTCAATAATAGATCAGGCCATATATATCCAGTTGGATAAAACCAACAAAAAATTAAACGACAATATTAATAAAAACAAAAAGGACAATTTGTTTTACAAATACCTTTTAAACATTATAAGAAACTAATATGAGATATTTGATTAGAACCCTTTTATTATTGGTGGCATTTGCTATTGTTTTGCCTGTCAGTGTAAAAGCAGATGAGGGGATGTGGCTTCCTTTGCTATTGAAAGACCAGAGATTTGCAAAAATGAGGGAGTTGGGATTGAAACTAAGTGCAGAGGAAATCTACAGTGTCAACGAGGCATGCATCAAGGATGCAGTAATCGGGCTAATGGGGGAGGGTGCCAATCTCAGGAGCTTTGGAACAGCCAGTTTTGTTTCGGACAGTGGTTTGATAATTACTAATTATCATGTTGTTATGTCATATGTAGAGAGGTTTTCCAATGAAGAGAATGATTTTCTCAAATATGGTTATTGGGCAAGGGAGCGTTCCCAGGAATCACTATGCAGAGGATTACAAATGAAACAGCTGATGTGGATGGAAGATGTTACCGACCAGATATTAGAGGGGACGGAATCTTTGGAGGGAAGAGAATTGCAATTGAAGATAAACGAGAACGGAATTAATATTGCTGAAAAAGCCACCAAAGGGACAGGATATGAAGTGAAGATGCAGGCACTTTTTGGTAATAGCCAATATATCATGAATGTATATTCTGTTTACCGGGATATTAGAATGGTGGCAGCGCCTCCCTTTGCTATAGGTAAGTTTGGAGGGAATACAGACAACTACAGATGGCCAAGGCATACAGGTGATTTTGCTTTTCTAAGGGTTTATGCCAATGAACAAAACCAACCTGCCTCTTTTTCACAAAATAACAAACCTTATAATCCTAAGCATTATTTGCCTGTTTCTGCAAAGGGAGTTAATGAGGGTGATTTTGTCATGGTAGCTGGTTTTCCCGGTTCTACAAGGCAATACATTCCTTCTTTTGCATTGGAGAAAATCATATATACAGAAAACGTACATAAGACGGCCATAAGGGAAGAGAAGATGAACATAATCAATAATGCTGTTGCAGAAAACCCCTCTTTGAAGTATAGGTACACAACACGGTTATCTTCAATAGGAAATAGCTATTTGAGATGGAAAGGAGAGATTATGGGTGTGTCCAGGATGGGACTGGTAAATCAGAAAAGAAAGGAGGAGGAGCAATTTGTAAAATGGGCAAATGAAAATAAGGAACGCTCTGCAAAATATGGGACTATTTTATCGGAAATGGAAGAGCATTACCAAAAGGTGGCAGAGTACAATCTGGCAATGGCCTATTTCCAGGAAGCCGGGTTGAACGGTTCTGAGATTGTCCCATTTATTGGAAAGTTTGAAAAATTGGCAGCTATATATTCTCGTAAAGAACCAAATTTGAAGAGCGCTAATAATGAGGCAAAAAGACTTGTTGCTTTGACAGACCAGTTCTTTAACAATTGGGATTATGAAATTGACAGGAAACTTTTCAGAAACCTGATGGTTAGGTATTATGAAGCGATGCCGGACAAATTCAAGCCGGAAGCCATGGTAAAGTACTTGTTCCAATACAATGGGGATGTCGAGAAATTGTCTTTAGAAGTATTTGAGAATTCAATATTCACAAGCAAAGAGAGGTTGAAATCTTTTTTGAATGAACAAGAGAGGGATGTTCAAAAGGTTATCAAAGAAGATCCTTTGTACCAGATAGCTATTGGTTACTATATGGTGAATGTCAATAGTATTGTCCGGCAACGTGGTGAGTTGCAGGCGAGGTTGATGGAACTCAACAATGCCTATTTAAATGGCTACATGGAGTTTATTGGTAAAGATAATTTGTACCCGGATGCCAACAACTCACAAAGGATAAGCTATGGTACAGTTGCTGGTGCAAAAGCACAAGACGGATTGGTATACGAGCCTTTGACCACCATGGATGGGGTAATGGATAAATTCAATAACAGCCGGGAAGATGAAGATTTTTATATCCCCAAAAAAGTAAGGGAGTTACATTCTAATAAAGATTATGGATCCTATAAATCCCAAGACGGTATTCTTTACATCAACTTTTTGACAAATGCCCATACAACTAGCGGTAGTTCGGGTTCTCCTGTTATAAACTGTAATGGAGAGTTGGTAGGAATCAATTTTGACAGGATATGGGAGGGTGTTGCATCTGATTACAGGTATGATCCGGAAATATCGCGTTCAATTACTGTGGATGCCAGATACATATTGTTTTTGTTAGATAAATATTCCCCAACTGACTATGTGCTGAGAGAGTTGGATGTTAGATAATGAATATATTATAAAAACTTTTTTATAAAAAGGGTGTCATTTGTTGAAAATTGACACCCTCTTTCTTATATTTGCCTAAACTTGAAAACTTAAACTATGAATCGTATAATCCTGATACTTTTTGTATCTATTTTCTCTTTTTTTGGTTGCAGCCAAGCTATACAAGAAGAGGATAATGAATGGGCAATAGCATTGCATGGTGGAGCAGGAGGTGACCCCGGGAACATGTCTCAAGATATGAAAGATTTGTACGAGAGACATTTACTAGAAGCGTTGGAGATAGGTCAAAGAATGCTGGAAAATGGTTCTTCTGCTGTTGATGTTGCTCAGTCTGTTGTTGTTTACATGGAAGATTGTCCATTGTTCAATGCCGGAAAAGGAGCAGTCAAAACAATTGAAGGGAATCACGAACTGGATGCGGCCATAATGGATGGGTCAAACCTCAAGGCGGGTGCCATTGCCGGGGTGAAAGATGTGAAAAATCCCATAAAAGCTGCTCGTCTGGTTATGGACAGTACACAACATGTCTTCCTTATTGCAGAAGGTGCTTCTGCATTTGCATCTTCAATGAATCTGGATATTGTAAATAATGGATATTTCTCTACAAAAGCAAGGGAAGAACAACTTGAACGGATAGTGAATAATGCAGAAAACGAAGACCCCAGAGGTACGGTAGGTTGTGTTGTAAGGGACAGGGATGGTAAACTGGCATCTGCCACATCTACAGGAGGCATGTCTGGAAAAAAATGGGGGCGTGTAGGAGATGTCCCTGTTATTGGAGCTGGAACTTATGCAAATGGTTTGGCAGCTGTTTCCGGTACAGGGCATGGTGAATATTGGATAAGAAGGGTGGTTGCATATGATATTTGTGCAATTATGGAGTATAGGGGAGTTCCTTTGCAACAAGCCTCAGAAGAGGTTATTTTTGGCAAGATAGATCCAATGGGTGGATCTGGTGGAGGTATCATTGCTGTTGATAAAGATTGCAATATATCTTTGGTATTCAATACCGGACTAATGCACAGGGCATGGGCAAAATCCAACGGCGAGTATGGTGTTGGGGTGTTGAAAGGTGAAGAAAAGGTCTTTAACATAAATAATTAAAATAAAAATGAAATTCAAACCAGGGTTATTGACCAAGATAATTATAGCAATTATATCAGGTATTGGTTTTTCTTTTATTGCTCCATTATGGTCCGTCAGGTTTTTTGTTACAATAAACGGTATATTCGGTAATTTCCTTTCATTTATTATTCCATTGATTATCTTGGGTTTGGTAGCACCTGGAATTTCAGATTTGGGTAAAGGAGCAGGGAAATTATTGGCAATTACAGCTTTGATTGCGTACGGTTCTACTATTTTTTCCGGTTTCTTTTCGTATTTCACTACCCGGTGGTCAATGCCATTTCTTTTGGATGCCCATCAATTGGACAAAGGCAAGGAACTTGCTTTTAATGAAACTATCGGTTCATTCTTTTCAATTGAGATGCCTCCTTTGATGAGTGTGACAACTGCTCTTATTTTATCTTTCGTTTTGGGGTTGGGTGTGGTATATACGGGTTCCAAGGGAATTAAGGGTGCCCTTGCAGAATTCAAAGAGATAATAACAAAGATCATTACAGGTGTCATTATCCCTTTGTTGCCTTTGTACATATTTGGTATATTCTTGAAAATAGGGGCAGAGGGCCAGGTCTCGACGGTTTTGGGTCTTTTCTTTAAAGTAATATTGGTGATTTTTGGAATGCATGTCTTGTTGCTCCTTTTCCAGTTTGTCATTGCAGGATCCATCGCACGTAAGAATCCTTTCAAAGCCTTAATTAACATGCTTCCGGCTTATATGACAGCTTTGGGAACACAATCTTCTGCTGCAACTATTCCTGTGACGCTTATGCAGGCAAAGAAAAACGGTGTAGATGAAGATGTTGCTGATTTTGTAGTTCCTTTGTGTGCAACTATCCATCTTTCTGGCAGTATTTTGAAGATTGTTGCATGTGCGTTTGCAATAATGTACATGACAGGAATGGATGCGGGGTTGGATTTGTTTGGGGGCTTTATCATGATGCTAGGGATTACAATGGTAGCCGCACCAGGGGTGCCGGGAGGAGCCATTATGGCCGCAGTTGCATTACTACAATCAATGCTGGGGTTTGATGAAACTCTGGTTGGTTTGATGATTGCATTGTACATTACCATGGATAGTTTCGGTACGGCTTGCAATGTTACTGGCGATGGGGCAATAGCAATGATAATGAACGTGATATCTAAAAAGGTAAATAAATTATAATGAAAAAAATTGCTCTTCACTGGCAAATACTGATTGCCATAGTACTCTCGGTTCCCTTTGGTATATTTTTCTATGAGTATGCTCCGTCAATAAAATGGATTGGGGATATATTTATCCGAGCTCTTAAAATGATAGCTATACCTATTGTTTTTTCTTCGTTGGTAATGGGGGTTTCCAGTTTAGGAGGATACAAGGATCTTGGGAGACTTGCGGGAAAAACTTTTGCTTTTTATGTTTTTACAACAGCCCTTGCTGCAACTATAGGGATAGTTGCTGTAAACATTCTCAAACCAGGAATCGGGGCAGACCTTAATCTTTCCGAGTCTGTTGATGATTTGGCTGTTACATCGCTCTCCTTCACAGATCAGATTGTTTCTATAGTGCCCGACAATATTTTTGCCGATTTATCCAAAGGTAATTTTCTTCCTGTTATTTTCTTTGCAATTTTGTTTGGATTCTTCATTACAAAAGCAACCGATAAGCATAAAGTCATACTTAGTGATTTTTTTGATGCTGCATTTGAGGTGTTTATGAAGATGACCCTTACAATAGTAAAATTCACCCCATATGGTGTGTTTGCTATTGTATCCAATATTGTTGCCGATCAACAAGGTGATCCCGAAAAGTTATATTCAATTGTAAGTAGTTTGGGTCTATACACATTGGTGGTTTGGGGAGGTTGCATTATTCATGCTGGTTTGGTTTTGCCCGGATTGGTTTACGGATTTACACGGTTGAACCCATACAAACATATCAAACAAATGTCAGTTCCTCTTTTGACCGCTTTCTCTACATGCTCGTCAGGAGCAACCTTGCCTCTTACAATAAGGGATTCACAGGAAAAAACAGGCATTTCCACCAAAATCACAAGTTTTGTGTTGCCTTTGGGGAGCACTATCAATATGAATGGAACTGCTCTTTACGAAGGGGTGACAGCAATTTTCATTGCTCAGGCATATGGTATTGACTTGTCAGTTGGACAACAATTTGTTATTGTTTTAACTTCTGTTCTTGCCTCTGTTGGTGCAGCAGGGATACCAATGGCAGGTTTGGTTATGATTGCAGTGGTATTGGGAGCAGTTGGATTGCCTTTGGAAGGCATTGGGCTAATACTTGCCGTCCAACAATTATGTGATATGATAAGGACATCGGTGAATGTATACGGCGATACTTGTGCTGCAGTAGTTGTTGCACATTCAGAGGGAGAAAAACTCAATCTTTAAATTTTCCGGCCGGATGTTTTTACTATTTCTTGGATTTTTGAAGTAAACGATTTGTTGTCCATTAAAGAATCAATGCTAATATGTAGTCTATAGTTCCAGTTATTGTCCGGGTTTGCGGGGTTGTTTATTCGTTCTTGACAGGGTTGGGGATGCCTAAGATCTTGGAATATGGACAAAAGATCTTGGAATGGTAATATTGCCATCATGGATGGAGCAAGCAAATGTCTTAAAACAATATGCTCACAAATATCTGCCGGGGTGTCGTTGGTGGTATTTCCTTGATGTGTTTTCTCTAATGTGTTATGTTGAATTCCCCACCACTCTCTTATTCCTTCGGTATCATGGGAGCTTGTAGTTGCTACAGACAAATAAGGGAATTTGTCTGGTTTTCCATCCATCCCGTTGGCAGCTTTTGGCATCCTTTCTAATTCCAGGGATAGGATTTTTAATTTTCCCATCACTTTTGGAACGCAATCGGGTATCATCCCTAAATCTTCTGCACAAGCAAGCATATTTGTGCATGAAATTATTGGTTGTAATCTTTTGTAGCCATTTTTTTCCCATAACGATTCATTTCTTTCGTAAAAATAGTTATGGTACAATTGGTTGTATACATGGCGATTTCTTTTTCCCAGATTTGAATACTCAGGAGTAGATTTTGCGCTGATTGCAGGATGGAATTTTGCAGGATTGTTGGAGTCTGTGATGAATAGTGGAGAACTGGTAGATTCGGTAAAACCAAAAGCATGGATCTCCTCTGTTGAATATGGTATGGATGGTTCAAAATATCCGGAACTTCCTTTGCTTGATTCTAAAGGAACTTGCCATATACGGAAAAACCCCAAAATATGGTCTATCCTGAAAGCATCAAAATAT